>C687J35174_10001348_pt1 | contig 35763 bp, 39 predicted proteins | sample RifCSPhighO2_01_FD_35174 | JGI IMG/M metagenome (IMG submission 35174) | reverse complement strand
TTGAGAAATGGTGGGAGTTTAATGAAAATAAAGGAAAGTTCGAATTAGTTGATGAAAAAATTACAGAGTGCACAGAAGAATTCATAAATGAAATCCAAGCTGTAAGTTTGGTCGAGGCAAGACCTGAGGTACAAAAGTGGTTAGAGAATTTTCCGGGTCCGGGTAGATTAAGATCCGATGGTGAAAGTAAGGCAGTAATTAACGTTGATCATAAAGACGGTGAAGTATTTGTAATTCATGTTTATGAGCTTTTATCGGATCACAGAACAACTTTTAATTGGTATAATGTAAACATAAAAACAAAATTGGTAACCCCTCTTTTTTAACTTGTTTTCAATTGAGTCTTATTTTTGTATAATAGCTTCATGTCAACTAAAAGAACTTATCAGCCAAGTAAAAGAAGAAGGATTAGAAAGCATGGATTTAGGAAAAGAATGACTACAAAGTCTGGTAGAAATGTGATTAAAAGAAGAAAGTTTAAAGGAAGGAAAACCTTGAGTGTTACCGCGAGGAAATAGGCTCACGAGCAAAAGAGACTTCGAAAGGGTTAAACAAAAAGGAACATTATTCAATAAAGGTTCAATTGGTTTATCTGTTTATAATAGGGGAGACCAAAAGCCCACAAGAGTCGGGATCATAGTTTCCCTGAAAGTGTCCAAAAAAGCTGTAGATCGGAATAAAATTAAAAGGATGATTAGAGAAAGCATACGGAGGAAGCTTGATAGTTTTAAAAAAGGCTACGATATTGTGTTTTTGACCAAAACTTCTATCATTGATAAAGACAGTAAAAGTGTTGACGGCAACATAGCCAATTTATTGGAAAGGGGAGGGTTAGTAGAAAAATGAGAGACAAACTATTTGGTTTTTACAAAAAACATATTTCAAACTGGTTAAAAGCCAGTTTCGGTAGCTGCTGCCGCTATCAACCTACTTGTTCCGAGTATTGTCGTGAGGCTCTGAGTAAGCATGGTGTAGTGAAGGGTAGCTTTATGTCGATTAAAAGAATAGCTAAGTGCAATCCATTCGGCGGTTTTGGATACGATCCTGTTTAAAGAATAATATGGACATTTTTACAATTTTACTTGTTCAGCCGTTAACAAACGGATTGATTCTTTTTTATAAAATTCTCTTTCAAAATATGGGACTGGCGATTATTGGCTTTACGATAGTTTTAAGATTTCTTCTAAATCCTTTGACCCGTCCTTATATGGAATCGATGAAAAAAATGAAAGAATACTCAAAAGAAATCGATAAGATAAAAAAGAGACATACTGATGATAAAAAAAAGCAAGCCATGGCAGTTGCCGATTTTTACAAACAAAAGGGGATTAAACCCGGTGCCGGATGTTTGCCGTATCTTTTGCAGATAATTGTATTGATTGCCCTTTTTAACGTTTTTAGTAGAGTGTTGTCATCAAACGGAGAAGTGATAAACAATATCAACTCACTACTTATTGATCCGTTAAAATTTACTAGCGAGACAACTTTAAACACTCGTTTTTTGTATCTCGATGTAACGAAACCCGATGTCATAAAAATCCCTAACTTTCCAATAACATTGCCTGGACCGTTACTTTTCTTGGCTGCATTTGTGCAGGTTCTTTCAGCAAAAATAATGACACCTTATGTTGAGAAAGAAGAAAAGTTGGCTAAAAAAACCCCACAGGAGTCTGACGACTTTAGTGTAGCTTTTCAAAAGTCGTCACTTTTGACATTTCCTATTTTCACGCTTTTAATTGGGATGAGCTTTGCGTCTGGTCTTGCACTTTACTGGTTCTTGTTTTCTCTTTTTCAGGTAGTGCAGCAATATCGTCAATCCGGATGGGGAGGCTTAACTGGTTGGATAAGAAAAGTAAAAGTGTTAAAATCCACCTATGAAACTTCCAGTTAAGGAAACAAAAAAGATAACCGAGGATCTTGTCAAGCTTCTAGGTGTCGATGCCGAAGTCGATGTCCAAGATCAAAAAGAGTCGTTGTCCGTGTCCTTGGATTCTGAAAAGTACAAAGGCTTACTTATTGGTTATCGTGGAGAAACGTTAAATGCAATTCAGTCATTTGTAGCAATGGCACTTAAGAATAAAACCGGAGAGTGGTATCGAGTGGCGGTTAATGTTGGAGATTGGAGAGAGAAGCAGGAAGACTATTTAAAATCACTTGCTTTAAGTGCGTTATCTCGAGCAAGAGCGACGAACGAACCGCAACCTCTTTATAACCTAAATGCTTCTCAGAGAAGGACGATACATCTGTATTTATCTTCCGAAAAAGATGTTGAGACAGAGTCTTTTGGTGAGGGGAAAGAGAGATATTTGATTGTCAGACTTAAAAAGTAAATCTTCAATGGCTCCGGATTTAATTATTTATACTGATGGGGCCGCTCGTGGCAATCCTGGTCCAGCAGCCAGTGGTTTTGTGGTTTTTAGTGCAAACAATAGGATTTATGAGGAGTCAAAATATTTAGAAGTTGCTACCAATAATATAGCCGAGCACACAGCTGTTTTAATGGCTCTTGAGTGGCTTCAAAAAAATTTTGCCAATCAAAGAAAAATAATATTTTTTAATATTGACTCTCTTCTGGTCGTGCGGCAACTTAATGGGGATTTTAAAGTTAAATCCTTGAAAATTTTAGAAGTTGTAAAAAAATCTAAATCACTAGAGAAAGAGTTAGGATTGGATATTAGGTTTAATCATATACCGAGGGAAGAAAACGCTGACGCTGACACATTGGTTAATAGAGAGTTGGATGAGCAGTTGCAGTCACTTGAAAACGAGTAATTTTTTTGTATTAAAATCTTATTTCACTTGCGATTAAATAAATATCTGGAACAAAGCTTCAACAATGAAGTATATTAAATGTATATGTTATATTCTCTCGTTGTATCGGAATTTAATTTAATTGCTTATGAGTTNGTATTGAGGCTTTATGAGGGAGGGTGTGTAGTTCTTGTTAAGTCAGAAAAGCCTTTAACGTGGGAAAAGTATTTAGGTTCATACTTGAGTACGGGTAAAATTCTATTATCGAAAGATATACCAAGTAATACTTTTATAAATTATCTGTTTGTTTTTGGNAATAAAAGAGAGATTGAAAAATTAAAAATAAATACTTCATCTAAGATTGCCCTAATAATCTCACTTTATGAAGAAAATTTAGAAGTTTTGGAAAAATTAAAGTCCAAGAGCCTGTTTCCAGTCGTTTTTGAAGTCGGTGAGAGTTTTGGAGAAGGAGATAATGAGTTTAGAGAATTCCCCGCAAATGTCATTTTTCGTGAAATTACACAGTCGGCAAGATTTACAAAATATGAAAACAATTCGGAGTTCTTTATTGCTCAGTCGAAAGATGCAGCGGATTTTGTACTCAAAAACACCTTCTCTTTATCACACGACGACGATATAAAATTCTTTGGAAAGAGAATAAATTCGGAAATTTTTAGCCTCGTTCTATCAAGGCATTACGGATATAAGACAGACAATCCACAGATAATTAAGCAAAACGTTATCCATAAACATCTTCTACCCGAGAACATCAAAGAAATCAACGAGAACGACCTTTTAGAAGAATTCAGTAAATTGAAGTTTTATCCCCCTTCGCGAGAAACATCGGGCGTAAGCTCGTGGATGAAAGCGAAGAATTTTTCGCTTCGTAGGGATTACGCTCACAACGAAGCGCAGGGAGAAGATACCACGGGCGTAAGCCCGAGGGAGCTTCATATCAAAAAACAGGAAGAAAAGGTCGAGGTAAAAGCATTTAATGATTTGTTAAGCTTAAGCGATAAAGTTTCTCAAAAGAAAGCAGTTAAAAGCAATGGAAAAAAGATTTTCAAATTCGGTTATGGTACAAAATTTTCAATACTTACGTCTCTTGCCATTTTTCTTTTTTGGTTTTTCGTTTTGCCATTTTTGCCGTTAGCTGTTTCAGGCATAGGATTACAAGCGTCGTTGGTTTTATTAAATAAAGAATTAGTTAAGCCTGCAAAAAAATTAGCTGTCGTTTCAAATGAGTTATCTAGTTATTCACTGACAAGATTGCAGAGACATTATACTTCGTATAGATTTCTAAGGGTTTTTTACGAAAGTGCAGTTTTTGACGCTTACAAAATAAAAACTTTAAGCGAGTCTAATTTAATAAGGTTAAATTTAATAGAAGAAAATTTTGAGCTTTTTGATTTTATTTTGGGTAAAAAAGAATTAGACAAGAAAGATTTGTTTAATGAGATATATCTTAATTCTGACAAACTTTACAGAGACTTATCGCATTTAGGAATTAACGGAATTTTAAAAAACAGTGTCTTAGTTGAAAGACAGTTTGGCATGGAAGCGAGTAACTTACTCGGCTTTAATAAAGAAAGTTCTTATCTGATATTGTTTCAAAATAATAATGTTCCAAGACCTTCCGGTGGTCTAATTTATGGGGTGGGAATTGCAAAATTTGGAAACGGAAAACTGAAAAATATATCAATAAGTAGTATAGACTCACTGGATAAGCAGCTCAAAGGTAAGGTTTCTCCCCCGAAAGATTTTGAGATTTTTTCAAATAAGGACTTTTGGCTTATGAGGGACTCAAATTGGAGCAGCGATTTTAATATTGCAGCAGAAGTTTCTGAATGGTTTTTAGAGAAAGAAGTTGGGGAGAAGGTTGATGGAGTGTTGGCAATAGACGTAAATTTTATAGCTGAACTCGGNCAAATATTGGGTGTGAATGAGGTAGAGAATTTTAGTCAAAGCGAAGGGTTGCTGCTCGATTGGACTAAAAATATTGTTGAAAGTTTAACAAAAACTCCGGAAAATTTGTATTTAAGAATAAGCAAAGCCACCCTGAAGGCTTTAAAAGAAAAACACATAAGTGTTTACATGAATAGTCTTAGTATGAGAAAGTCAATAAACCTGGCTGGATTTGGGGGAAGCATACCCATAAGGAACTGTGACTGTGACTATAATATGATGGGTGTAATCGAGTCTTGGGATAATTTAACTCTTAAAGAAGAGGTAAAAAGAACCCAAAGCTTGCTGACAGAAATTAAAAAAGATGAGGTGGTAAACACTCTAAACTATTGGATAGACTACAGGGGAGATNGTAAAAAANGTAGGGTGCAATTNAGGCTTATTACNCCGAAAGTTTCAGAACTAGTCAAGGTAGTGATAAAACAGGATGGGGTGTCCAGCGAGGTGGAAAGTAATTCCGTTGTATACGAGAATAGGTTCGAAACATTCGTTATAGCCGATATTGGGGGAGGTTCTAATTTGCTTGTAACATTTTCCTGGAAACAACCTCGAAGTAGCGAGCAGGATTCGAGTGAATATACGCTTTTTATTCGAAAACAGCCTGGCTTGGAGCCTATGCCAGTTGCTGCAAAAACAGTTATAAATAAGAGTTCCTTGACCAAACCTCAAGATTTTTTCTATAATACAGACCTTAGGGAAGATTTTGTTTTAAGTATTAAGTATTGATATGGATAAAGTAGTTTTGAAATCACAAGATCGCAAAGTAACTGGTAGAAAAGTGAAGAATTTGAGAAAAGTTGGTTTACTTCCTGGAGTAATTTACGGGAAGGATATAAAGTCTATTCCTGTAGCAGTGGAGTTCCGGGAGTTTGAGAAAGTTTACGAAAAAGCGGGCGAAACGAGCATTGTAGAGCTTGTTTTAGGGTCAAGCAAAAAACCGGTTCTTATACACAATGTGCAAAGAAATCCTGTAACCGATCAGCCAGTTCATGCAGACTTTTTGCAGGTCAACTTGAAAGTGGAGGTAAATGCCACTGTTCCAATTGAAGTCATTGGGGAATCTCCAGCCCAAAAAAGTGGTCTTGGGACTATTGTTCTTCAACTTGGAGAGATTGAAGTGCGCGCTTTGCCCCTTAATTTACCAGACAAATTTATTGTAGACGTGTCTTTATTGGAGGAAGTTGATCAGGCAATTTTAGTCAAAGATTTAAAGTACGAGAGGACTAAGGTTGAGGTTAAAACTGAGCCTAATCAAATAGTTGTAAAAGTTGAACCTCCCCAAAAAGAAGAGGTTGTAGAGGTACCCAAAGCAGAAGTTGAAGCTAAGGCGGAGGAGGCACAACCACAAGAAGGAGAAGCAAAAGAAGCCGAAGAGAAGCTTGATAGTGAGCCTCCAGAGAACCCTCTTAAGAAAGAGTAGGGTTTGCAATTTCAAGCTAATGCTCATTATAATTGGATCTGTATGGACCAAAATGGGCAAGAACAATCAGTTCAAGAGTTGGAGAGAAGACTTGAAAGCTTAAGATCAAGTACCGAACAACCAGCTAAGCCACAAATACCTAGGATATCACAAGATATTCCGACACAAACTCCAAGAAGAAGACCCCCTAAGATTTTATTGTTTGTTCCGATAGCTGTCTTAATCGTCGTTTTAGTAGTTTTAGTTATAACAAATCTAAATCGAAGTACATCGGAAGAAGTAAAGGATGAAAGTGTACAAGAGTTGATAGATACAAATGTCTACACAAATCAGAAGTATAACTATACAATTAACTATCCGAAGAACTTTTCCATAATGTCAGTTCCCGGAACAGATCTTCCAGAAGCTTTTTACAGCGAGTCCGATGATATTTCTTTTAGTGGTGGAGTCAGAGAAGACGACCCTTCTTCAGAGATTATTTTCGGTGTAAGGGTTGACCCAACAGATGAGGTGGGTAAGGTGATGTTTTGCTTAAACGATGAAGACTGTCTAATTGGATGGCTTCAAATAATTGGCGAAAGCCAAGATGGGGTTAATTTTATAAACACTCAAATCCTTGGTCGTGAGGTTCAAGGCGTCGAGATTAAAGAGGAAGCAGAAGAGAGCATCCAAGTTAAAAGGTATTTTGCGCTTTTTGAAGAAAATCATGTTTTTGTGATATCTGTTATTGTTAATAATTATCAGGAGGTTGATATAGGAAACGTCTTTGAAGAATTTTCAAAATATATTTCAAGTTTTAAGCTAGAATAGAAGTAGATATGAAGGATACTACCCCAATTACAACACCAGTGGACGATCCTCTTTTTCCTCCTTCGGGAGGAGGGCAATATACGGTTTCTGGAGGTAATCAACCGAAACTTCCTCCAGATGCGAGAGTTGAATCAAAAGTTAAACCCGAGACCTCCGTGGTTCCGGAACAATATAAACCAAGCGATGTACCCGGTCAAACACATGTAGCAATTGATGAAGAAGACGAAAAAACCAATTCTTTTTTTTGGGTTATTCTTATAATCATTGAAATTGCAATAGCTGTAGGGGGTTCTATTTTGGTACTTACCAACAGAGGTTAAACTTTAGGCCAGCTGGAAGTGATTAAGTAACCGTCTTTTTTTCTGATGATTGAGAGCTCTTGCCAAATAGCTTCGGTTACAAATGGCATAAAAGGATGTAAGAGTTTAAGACTATTTAAGTAAACGTGTCTTAGAATTGATAGGGCCAGGTTTTTATCTTCGCGGTCCTTAATCGCTTCAATATATTTATCTGCGAGCTCATGCCACACAAAATGGTAAGCGCTTTCCGCAGCATCTGCAAATCTGTATTTTTCAAGTGAACTATTCACCTTTTTAATAGTCAAGCTAAGTCTTTTGAGAATGGCAGCGTCGTCCGCTTTTATTGTTACCTTTTTTTCGTTGGAGAAAAATTCGATTTTCTTACCCGTTTCTTTTTCATACTTTTCAAACATAAGTTTGATAAATCTGGCAATATTCCATATTTTGTTGGCAAAGTTTCTTGAGGAAATTACTTTGTCTCTTGGAAAGTTGAAGTCGTGACCGTTGCCGTTTCCAATAACAAGTCCCATTCTCAAAGCGTCTGTGCCAAACTCTTCCTGATATTCTTCCGGATTGATAACATTTCCTAAACTTTTACTCATCTTTCTGCCGTCTAGAGAGCGAACAACTCCGTGCAANTAGACNTCTTTGAAAGGTGGCTTGCCTGTCAAATATATTCCGAACATAATCATTCTGGANACCCAAAGTCTTAGAATTTCCCACGCGGTTTCGAGCACGTCCGTGGGATAGAAATATTTAAAGTCAGCGGATGCAGGATATCCCAGTGTGACCAATGGCCATTGACCGGAAGAGAACCAAGTGTCGAAAGTATCTGTTTCCTGCAAGTACCCTTTCCCCGGGCTTTTGTTAGAAATGCTGTATTTTGCATCGTGAGGTGCAATGAGTGTTTGAAGTCCCTTTTCGATTTCGGCGAATGGATACTTTTTGCTAATTTCCTTTGCAAATCCGCTCACGGTTTCTCCGCCAGCGGTGATAAAAGTAATAGATATTTTCGGATTGTCAACTAAACTGTACCAGACGGGGATTCTGATTCCCCAAACTACCTGTCGCGAAACTGGCCAGTCTGTCATCGATTCCATCCAGCGATGATATTTAATCTCTTGCCATTTTGGGAAGATTCTAACCTTTCCTTTTTTGACCGCTTCATGAGCACCACTTTTCAAGGTTGCTACTTTTACGAACCAATTGGGAAGTATTGTTGGTTCGATGTCATGGTTTCCTTTGTAACAGACGGCTACAGTGTGCGTATAGTTTTTGTCAACTTTTTTCAATAATCCCTTTAGCTTTAGTTTTTTAATAGCTTTCTCTCTCGCGTCCATAATCGAAAGTCCGGTGAGACTCCCGCCGGAGGCTACTATTCTTCCAGTCAAGTCGAAGGCCTTGACTATTGGTAAATTATGTTTTTTAGCTACTTCCCAGTCGGCCTTGTCATGAGCTGGTGTCAATTTTACCACTCCAGTACCGAATTTCGGGTCGACAAACTCGTCTCCAATTATATCCATTACTTTACCGGTAAGCGGGTTTAAGACTTTCTTCCCGACAAGGTGTTTGTTTGTCTTGTCTTTAGGGTTGACCGCCAAGTGCGTGTCGACGGATATCGGTTCCGGTCTTACTGTCGCGACTGTCACAAATTTGTCGGAACCGACGAGTTTGTATTTTACGTAGTAAAGACTGTCTTTTCTTTCCTTGTGTAATACTTCCAAGTCGGCAAAAGTCGTACCGCAAATCGGGCAATAGTTTACCATGTAATCGTCTTTATAAACGAGGCCTTCGTCGTGGAGTTTTTTAAAAGTGTTTATTACAGTGTCGACAACATCGGGGTCTAGAGAAAATTTGTAGCGGGTCCAGTCAATAGAAGCCCCCATACTTCGGATTTGCCCTTCGATTAAATGTTTATTTTCCTGAACAAAGTCCCAAATCTTTTGGTAAAGAGTTTGGCGGTCAAAATCGAACCGAGACTTTCCAGTTTCTTTTAAATGACGCTCAAATGTAATTTGCGTTTCAAATCCCGCGTGGTCGGTACCAGGTACCCAGAGGGTACTAAACCCTTGCATCCGCTTCCACCTAATCAGCAGGTCTTCAATGGCTATCATTAGCACGTTGCCGGTGTGCATTTTCCCGCTTGCGTTGGGGAGAGGAAGGACTATCGTATATGGTTTTGTGTTTTTATCGATTTTTGGTGTAAAAGCTCCGGATGCTTCCCAGAGTTCATAAATTTTTTCCTCGTACTTTTTGTGGTTGTAAACTTTGTCCATGTTATTGGGATATTATACCGTCTTTAACTCTGAATCACAAAAGCTATATTTTGATTCTAACACGTGTAATACTATAAGTCCTAAGTCGCTCCAAAAGGAAAGCTCTACTATTCCCAAGCAAATTTTTCGTCGACCTTTGCTCTTGGAACTCTGTCAATCAAGTCAAGGTTAGTTGATGTTACAATTTCTCCTCTTTGGAATTTAAAGTGAGCGGCTATACCAATCATTGCTGCATTATCAGTGCATAATTTTTTAGAGTAGGGGATAGATAAAATAATTTTTCTTTCTTTGCAAATTTTTCTTATTCTTTTTCTTAAGTTTATGTTAGCAGACACTCCTCCCGTCAAAAAAAACTCCTTGACTTTATGTGCATCTAATACCTTTCGAACAAGTCTTTCGACATGTTGAAATGTTTTGTCTTGAAAAGAGGCGGCAAGGTTATGAACCTTCTCTTTAGTAAGAGGTTGCTCGCTTTGTACCAGTTTGTACATTGCTGTTTTTATTCCTGAGTAACTGAATCTTAGTCTGTTTTCTTTGCCCAGCATTGGTGTGGGTAAATTATAAGTTTTTGGATTGCCTTCTTTCGCCATTATTTCAAGAACAGACCCTCCTGGATAACCCAAGCCCAGCATTCTGGCGGCTTTATCAAGTGCTTCTCCTAAGGTGTCATCTACTGTGTATGCAATAATTTCATAAGTTCCTACTTGTTTTATTAAAACTAGCTGGGTAGTTCCTCCTGAGGCAACCAAACCAATTGCTGGAAATCCGACAACTTCATTTGGTTTTTGTTGCCGTGAAGTTTTAGGTCTCGCAAGGACGCTTAATAAATGACCCTCTACATGATTTATTGCAATAAAAGGCTTGTTAAGGAGTAAACTAATCTCTTTTGCCTTGTTGAGGCCCACTTCGATAGCTATGGCGAGCCCTGGCCCAGTGGCGGCGGCTATGGCACTAATACTGCCCATATCACACTTGGCGATTGATATGGCTTTTGATATAACCCAATCTATGTGCTCTTGATGGGCTCTTTTAGCAAGGGAAGGGTAGACACCGCCCCATTTGGCGTGAAGCGAAGCTTGTGACCAAATAATATTTGACAAAACTTTAGTTCCTTGCGTTACAGCTGCGGCTGTCTCGTCAGTAGACGTGTCTATTGCAAGAATTTTCATAAAGTACCCCAAGAAACGATTCTCTCATTATCTCCTCTAGCGTATTCTATTTTGACCCATATGATTATTGCTTCTTCACTATGTTTTCTAACCTCATCGGCAACTCTGTCGGCCCATTCGACCACAATAACACTTTTGTCTGTAATTTTTTTTCCAAAGCCCAGATTTACAAGCTCTTTATCTGAAGACATTCTCCAACAATCAAAGTGAAGTAGTTTTCCGTGGTCATATTCTTCTTCAAGATTATAAGTGGGGGATACGACCTCATCCTTTATCCCCATTGCGCGAGCTAGCCCTTTTGTAAAGACGGTTTTTCCTACCCCCATTGGTCCCTCTAAGGCAAAGACCAATGCTCTTTGCCCGAAGTACTTTTCAATTTTTTGCCAGAGTTCTTTCCCTATATTTTGGGTACTTTCTTCGCTTCTACTTAGTACTTCGTTTTTGTCTTTTAGTCTGATTTCTCCCTGTCGCAGTATTGCTGGATCGTCGATTGTCGTGTCAATGACAGTAGAAGCTTCCCGGTAAGGAATCTCGCCGACATCAACAATCAGATCAATCAGCCCTTTTTGTTTAATTGAGAGAAAATCTAACAAGTCATTAATTTTAAAAGGCCTTTTTTGGTAACTTGCATTTGCTGAAGTGGTAGTAATGGGCTTGCCCAACCTTTTTATTACATCCAGAGTCAATTTGTGGTCTGTTATAAATATCCCCAAGGTCCCAATGTCGGATTCTATTCCAAGGGCAACTTTATGTTTACCATTGCAAACAATTGTGACTGGTCCGGGGTAAAAGTTTTTATAAAGATTAAGTGCGGTTTGATTCATTTTGACGAAANCTCGCGCCATTTTAAGGTCGGCAACGCCGACTGAAAACGGCTTTCCAAACGGCCTATTTTTATATTTAATTAATTTTTGGACTGCTGCATAGTTTGTTGCATCGACAGCTGCTATATAGACAGTCTCAGTCGGCATAATAACAAGCCCACCATTTCTTAAATTATCTACAATTTTGACTGTATTTATTTGATTTTTTTTAAGTACTTTCATTTTCACAATGTCTAATTAATATTAACCTTTTTGACATAGACTTCCTTGATTTTCGTTACAACCGTAAACTCCGGTTTTAAGCAATAAAGGTTAACTTAAGATAAACTATTTTACTCGTTGCGAATTTTGTCTTAGAAAGTAAATATTACACAATTTTACCACGAAAGCTCTTTATTTTTTATATTTTGTTCCAGTCGTCAAGTTTTAAGCCTTTTATAAAAGAGTAGTGTTTGACGTTTGAAGTGACCAAGGTTAAATCTTCTTCTACAGCAGTCGCCGCTATTAAAGCATCGGGAATTTGAAGCCCGTGCGAAAGAAAATACTTTTTCATCAAGTTAAACATTGTGACTCCGATCTGAGGGTTAAGTGGCACGAGTTCAATTTTTGATAGCAATTTTTCTACGTTTCTTTGTTCATTTTTATTTCGGGAACCCTGGATGAGTTCTGCAGCGGTGATGACCGAGCAAGGCAAGGTGGTTTCACTTTGAAGGAATTGCTGTGCCCGAGGAACCTTCCTGTAGTAGTCAACAAAAACAGTGGTGTCAAGGAGTCGGTTCATACCTGTTTTTCCACTCACTTCTTATTTTGGTGACCCATTTTGCCGAATCTTGCATATCCCTTCTATTTGCCCACATGCCAAATCCAGGGAAATCTCTCCTTTTTTTTGTTGGGGTTACACTCTTACTTACTGGGACAAGTTGAGCTTTAGCCTTCCCGAATTTTGTAATGATAAAAGTTTTATTTCCCACAGCGACTTTTTCAATTATTTCAGCTAAATTATTTCTAGTTTCTTTAATAGTTATTGTTTGCACAAGATGATAATAAAATATTTTGTGAACTTTGTCAACGTTGTAACTTTGTACAAACTATTGAGCAGGAGCAATACCGCGAAGAAATACTGCTTGCCAAGGCCTATAATTACTTACAAATTGTTTTTTGTAAATTTCCTCTCCGTTTCGCTCGACAGAATAGTCAAAAACAACTTTAGCTCCCCAGGCCTTGTGTTCTATTTGTTTGACAACTCCCGAGGGAAGTGTCGGGTCATCTTGGTAAAGGTCCACGGGAGGAGCTATCGAACTTAATATTACTGGTTTTGTAGTTGTTGCAATTCTGCCGTCGTTGGTACCGTAAAACTCGAACCTTAGAGTCATATTTTTTGTGTCGGTGAATGCTTGTATAAGAATGTGCCCCGGCGTGTCGTTTTTGACCTTTAAGTCTGTTGTTGGAGTATAAACGGTAGCATCGAGTCCAGGTTTGCTATCCTGCTCGTAATAGTAAACTCTATAAGAATGAGCACGGCGCTCGATAATGGGAAGACCTGAGTTCAAGGCAGCTCTGAAAAAAGTTGTTGATACCTGGCATACTCCTCCGCCGTCACCCAAAATTGTCTTTCCGTCTTTGATTACATAAGCGGACTTATATCCGGTGTATCGCGATACGTCGCCAAGGGCTTCATTGAACGAAAAAGTTTCTCCGGGCGCAATTAAAACGCCGTTGAGGCGGCTTGCAGCCAGGTCGATATTGTGGACTCTCCCTGGAATTGAACCTTTGAATTTTGATGTTCCCACCCCAAGAAGCTCTTTGATACCGAGATTATTTATATCTTCTGTTTTTATAGAGGGTACTGTAGTTTTTACAGGTATACTTAAAGTGGTTACTGTTTTTTCTGTTGTCTCAAATTCCTCCAACACCTTAATCAAACTTGAAAGAAAATCTTCAGTTTTAACTCCGACCCCCTCCTTGGAGGGTTTGAATTCTTTTACTTTTTCCTCGCTTTCGATAAACACAGGGTTTTGAGGTTCTCGTTCAATGTATTTGGATATTTCGGCAATCTTCTGAGATATCTTTTGAGTGTCAAAACTACCTTTTTCAAGGAAGGGAATAATGTCTTTATCTTCAAGTACCATTTTAAAATTTTCAAACTCAATATCGATACTTTTGCCACTCAAGCTTTCAGCACGTTTATAGAGAACTTTAGATTCCTCATCACTTAGGCTTGGGTCAATTGAAAAGGTTTTTATTACAATCGGGCCGAAATTGTTGAGGGAGAAACTGTCTTGTATTTCCTTTTCGATTTCCACTTGATTTATTTGAGTGCCTGGTTTTCCTTTATTTACAACAATCACGCCGTTGTCAGTTTTTTGAACGTTGGGGTAGACAGGCTCAATTGTGACTTGCTCTGCGATAACACCAAGATTTTCTTTAAGTTTTATGTGGTCTAAACTGTACATAAGAGAAAAGTCATGTTTAACAAAAGGGGCTTTTATAATATCTAGAAGATCTGTTCCTACTTTTCCGCTTCTGCCGAATCTAAATGCTTTTTCGACAGACCTATCAAGATCGTAAGAAAAATTTATTGATGAAAGCGGTATTTTGTAGGATTGTGATTGGTGCAAAAATGTGATTTCGGAAGGATATACAAAGTTGTTGACAATTTTCTCTTTTGCTTCACTAGTCGTCAGGCCAGCCATGTCAATGTTATTGACAGATATCCCCGGATATATTTTCTCGGAATAGCCGATTGTGTAGAGTGAATACAAAGAAAAAGTTGAAACCAGAACAATTAAGGGTGGTAAAAGATAGTTTTTTATTTTTTTCATTAACCTTGTTGCTTATGATATCATGTAAGAAAATATGCTAAGGCTTCCAAAAAAGATTTTGCTTCTACCCATAGTAATAATAATCGTCCTTCTCGTCTTACTCGTTATAAGATCTCTGGGAGGAGGAACTCCGGGTGGCCAGGAAGGTAAAGAGATTGTTTGGTGGGGTAATACAATGGATGAAAGCTTGGCAAGGTTTTTAATTGAGGAATATACCCAGGACCATTCGGATATAAAGATTACTTATGAGAAAAAACCAGCTGACGATTACAGAGAAAGGTTGACTAACGCCATTGCAAAGGGTGAAGGGCCGGATATCTTTCGACTTCACAACACTTGGATACCTATGTTTAAAAAAGATCTTGATCCTATGCCGGGTAACGTAATGACTGCAGAAGAGTTTTCAAAAACTTTTTACCAAGTGGCTTCAGCCGACCTCTCTAGCGGCAATGGAATGCTGGGTATGCCTTTGGAGTTTGACAACTTGGGACTTTTTATAAATGAGGATATATTTGCTTTATCAGGTCTTTCTGTTCCCGAAATCTGGGATGATTTTAGAAGCATAGTGCCGTCTTTTATAGTCAGAGACAATAGAAACAGAATCCAGCAGTCGGCTATCGCTTTGGGTGAAACAGAAAATGTAGACCACTGGCCGGAGTTTGTAGCTACTTTAATGCTTCAAAACGGAGTCCGTCTTTCAAACCCAGTTGGAGGTAATGCCGAGGACGTTCTGACTTATTACAATACTTTCCAAACCAGGGAGAGAGTTTGGGATACAGCCTTGCCTCGCTCGACCGAGTATTTTGCCCAAGGAAAGCTTGCCATGTATTTTGGCCCCGCTTGGCGAGCCTTGCAGATAAGAAATATTAATCCCGACCTGAAGTTTAAAGTTGTGCCTGTTCCGCAGTTACCTACAGATGAACTCGTTGAGAGACCTACTGCGACGTACTCCGTGTATTGGGTTGAGGGTGTGTGGAACAGGAGTCAGTCAAAACGTGCTGCTTGGGAGTTTTTGAAATTTATTTCATCAAAAGAGATAATGGATGCTCTTTACCAAAAAGCGCTTAATGAAGGCCATGTAATTTCTCCTCCGTCTAGGGTTGATATGGGAGGGGAATTTGAAGACCATCCATACTTTGGTACGGCTATTAAACAGTCTTCTTTTGCACAGACGTGGTATTTAGCAGATAATACCAACGATGGGCCGACAGGGATAAATACGCAACTTAACACTTTTTTTAAAGAAGCCTTGAAAAGAGGGTCGATCGGAAATCTCCCGAGTGAGATAACTAAAGTTCTAAGTCAATATGGCCTCAATCCCCAAAAGTAAGCTTGACCAGGTTGTAAAAAAGATAGCGAAAAAACTTTCCAGCCAGCAATATGCAATAAGAGGCACGGCGAGCGCTGTTTTGCAAGGATTTGATATGGAGGTTGATGATATTGATGTAATTGGTAACAAGGAAACTGTACTTTTTTGCAATCAAGCTTTTAGGAATAACTTGATCGACAAAGTTAGCTATAAAAAGTCAGAAAAGTTTAAATCTTATTTTGGCAAGTTTGAAATAAGTAATGTTTTAGTCGAAATATATGGAAATTGGCAAATAAAGAATGAAAATGGTAAATGGAGTGATATTTTTGATGCTTCGATCGATGAAGTTGATATGGTAAATGTAACTGGGTTGGAGGTTAAGGTCACAAAAATAGAGACGGAACTAAAAATGTTTTCATTAATGTCGCGTTGGAGCGCTTATTGGAAATTAAAGAAACAAGCAGACAATAAACAGGCGAGGCTTATGTGAATCAAGTGGTCTGTACCGATTTACTACTTGACAAGATTAGGCATCTATTATTACAATAGCAGTCGATGTTGACGACTGCCAACATCAAATTGCATTTTTAAGACTTTTATGGTTAATAAAGTCAAAAAACTAAACTTAAAACCAACTTCAGGTTATGTTTTGATTGAGCCAATGGAAGCTCAGACAAAGACCGACTCCGGCATTTATCTTCCAGATACATCTTCTGAAAAACCCCAAAAAGGAAAAGTTTTGGCTGTAGGTGGAGATGAAATTTTGGATAATGGGAAAGTAAGAAAGTGTCCTGTTAAAAAAGGTGATGTTGTGATTTACAAGAAATGGGGCGGCAGCGAAGTGAAGATTAGTGGAATAGAGTATCTTTTTGCAAAATTCGAGGATATTTTAGCGATTGAAAAGTAATATGGCTAAACAACTTAAATTCAGCGAGGAAGCAAGGAAATCCCTGATGAAGGGGATTGATGTAGTGGCCAAAGCGGTTGTAACTACACTTGGACCAAAAGGTAGAAACGTCGCTCTGGACAAAAAATGGGGAGCTCCAAATATTGTTCACGACGGAGTTTCGGTTGCCAAAGAGATTGATCTGAAAGATCCTTTTGAAAATATGGGTGCACAGCTGGTTAAGGAAGCGGCAAGTAAAACCAATGATGCCGCAGGCGACGGAACTACTACAGCAACACTTCTTTCACAAATGATTACCAAGGCTGGAATGAAAAATATTACTGCAGGCGCTAACCCCATGCTTGTTAAAAAGGGTGTGGAAAAATCAGTGGCGGCGGTTGTCGAAGAACTTAAAAAAATGGCCAAGCCAATTAAAAACAAAGAGGAGATTGCACAGGTTGCGACGGTTTCTGCGGGAGACTCGGAGATAGGAGCCAAGATTGCCGAAGCTTTGGACAAGGTTGGGCGTGACGGGGTTGTAACAGTTGAGGAAGGAAAAGGATTAACCATTGATATAGAGTACAAAGAGGGAATGGAGTTTGACCGCGGTTATGTTAGTCCCTATCTGGTTACTATACCCGATAAAATGGAAGCGGAGATCGAAAATGCTTACCTTCTTTTGACAGATAAAAAGATTTCTTCAATTGCCGACCTTCTTCCTTTTCTCGAGAAATTCGTAAAGGTTTCCAAGAATTTGGTTATTGTCGCCGATGAGGTTGAGGGTGAAGCGTTGGCTACACTTGTTGTTAATAAACTTCGCGGTACTTTTAATGTTTTAGCAATCAAAGCTCCAGGCTTTGGTGACAGAAGAAAAGAGATGCTTGAGGACATAGCAATTCTGACAGGTGGAATGGTTATTAGTGAGGACACCGGCCGGAATTTCGAAAATATTGAAGTATCAGACTTGGGCCAAGCGGACAAAGTGTGGGCGGACAAAGATAATTGCAGAATAATTGGGGGAAAAGGTGAGTCAAGTAAAATAAAGGCAAGAATAGCTCTTCTAAAAAGACAAGTTGAAGAAACCGATTCAGATTTTGACCGCGAGAAGATTGAGGAAAGACTAGCGAAACTCTCAGGTGGTGTTGCGCAAATTAACGTTGGTGCGGCAACCGAAATAGAACTGAATGAGAAGAAGGAAAGAGTTAAGGACGCTGTGGGTGCGACTAAGGCTGCAATTGAGGAAGGAATATTACCCGGTGGAGAGGTGGCATTTCTTTGGTCAAGAAAAGTTTTAAAGAGTCTTAAAGTCGACAATGAAGACGAGGAAGTTGCAAAAGACATTGTTTATTCGGCTTTAGAGCAACCGGTCCGCTGGCTTGCGAAAAACGCTGGTGAAGATGACGGTTTTGTTGTCAGAAAGATAGAAGAAGCAAACGATAAAGACTATGGTTACAATGCTTTGACGGGGGAATTTGGTTCAATGACAAAGATGGGAATTCTTGACCCCTTGAAAGTTACCCGCTTCGCCCTTCAAAATGCGGCAAGTGTGGCCATGATGGTATTAACCACCGAGGCTTTGGTGACCGATCTTCCCGAAGAGAAAAAAGAGCCGGCTATGCCAAACCCTGACATGGGCGGCATGGGCGGAATGGATTACTAACCCGCATTATCGAATTCGTCGAATAGTTTGTGCATTACTAAAACTTTATTTTCCGGAAATTCTTTATTTGTTTTCTCGCAATACTGCTTGGCGGTTATAACAAACAACTCAAACAATTTTTTTGTCGCCTTTGTCATGCTGTTAGGATTAAGGTCTGTAAATGTTAAAGCTATTTGCTTTGCAAAATCTTTATCTATAACAGTCATATAGTCGTGCTTGCCATTAATGTAGATTTTCATTTCCAATAGCTTTTCTCTAATTGAACTTAGTGAAGTCTGCGCGCTGTAGAATTTGTTAAAACTTCTTTTTTCGTTAGTTTCACCACGTCTTATATAACAATATGCTTGCCTGAACATCCAAAAAAACCAATCAACAATACTCCCGTCTTCATCGCGCCATTTGGGTTTAGGCGCAGAACTATGTTTGTTATCAGTTTTCTTTACCCGATCCCTGTATTTATTATGAGGGTCATAAACAATTTTTACTTTGGACAGACCCCAATCTTTCAAGTCTTTTTGTGTCAAGAAGTCCAAATCAAGCCTTACGCCATTTTGATATAGAAATAAACCGTTTTTATCGTAAAGCCATAAAACACATAAAGACGGGTATAGGTCAGCAACTTTATTGAAGATTTCTTCTCTTTGCTGTCTTTCAGGGTCTGAAAAAACAAGCCCGATATCTATATCGGAAAATGAACTTTCTTCGTCTTTTGCGTGCGAGCCCATTATAAATATGGCTTCTATGCCATCAAAAGACTTTGACAGGTCAACAACCTTCTTAATTGTTTCCCGTTGTAGCTTTATAAAATTAAGTACCATGCGTACATTTATTTTGTATTCTTTGGTTTAAATCTTGTCACAATATCGATTTTGGAATTGGGGATGTAGATTCTATTACCGCTGGCGTCTTTGAGAACTGTCGAGCGAATAGTTACTTTGGTTACTTTTCCTTCAAAAGCTCCTATTTTAACTGTATCACCCACACCAAACACATCTTCTAAAATAATGAAAAAGCCACTTATGAAATCTTTTACCATTGACTGCGATCCAAACGATAATCCGACACCCAAAACTCCCAACCCAGCGAGTAATGGTCCAATATTCACTCCCCACTGGCCTAGAACCATCAGGGTGGCTATAAGCAAAATTGCAAAATTTATCACGTTAAGAAGTAGTGAGCGGATTGTTTTTGTCTTAGCAAGGCGTCTTTCACTAAGCCTTCCCGAAACTTTGGCAAAAACAATTTTTAAAGCATTTTTTATAACAAATCTGACGATAAACGTTGCCAGAATAATACCTAAAGAAATGGCGATTTTACTGGCATTTTCGACCATGAAACCGGTATTCATGCTATTATTGTACCATGGTGCACGGCATTCTTCCGGTTTGTAAACTTCCAGGAATGTCTACTTACGACGTAATTAGAGTTTTTAAAGAAAAGACTGGCTTTGAGGGAAAAGTAGGCCATGGGGGAACCTTGGACGTTTTTGCAAGTGGAGTGGTATATCTTCTTCTGGGTGAGGCAACGAAATGGTTCGATGAGCTTTTGAAGCTTCCGAAAACCTACATAGCCGGAGTAAGACTTGGTGTCAATTCGTCTACTTTAGATGTTGAAGGGAGCTTTGAAAGTGATTTAAATCCCAGTAGATTGGAGATCTCAGATATTAAAGCTAATTTGGCTAAGTTCAAGGGTGAAATACTTCAGACAGTACCTGCTTTTTCAGCAGCAAAGCACGAAGGTAAGCCTTTATACAAACTAGCAAGAGAAGGAATTGACATAGGTAAAAACAGACTTATCACTATTTACTCATTAGACATCGTTTCTTATAAGTTTCCTTTAGTAACGCTGTCAGTCACCTGCTCTTCGGGGACGTATATAAGACAACTAACCTATGACATGTTTAAATCATTAAACCAAAAAAGCTTTTTGTATTTTTTGGAAAGGGCAAAAGTTGGAACGATAAGTGTAAATCAGTGTATTCGGATAGTAGATTTTGCTCTAAAATGGAAAAAGCATCTTTTAGATTTAAACCAAGTTTTGTAATATTTAACTATGGAGAAAGAAAAACTTAAAAGGAAAAGTAAAAGGCACGTAAAAGCTATAGTTGAGGAAACAGTTCCCTTGGAAAGTGCCGTAGAAACTTCAGAACAACCGCATGGCATTATCGGTGAAGAGGTTAAGAAAGAAGAAATTAGAGAAGCAGAAAAAGAGCAAGGGAAAAATGTCCTTAAACTTTTTACAATCGCGTTTTTATCAATGATTTTTGTGGCAATAGTAACTGGTGGGGTTTATACTTACCTTAGCGGAGTTAGCTTGTCCAAAAATGAAATTAAGATAACTCCAGTGCTTACACCTACCCCTCCCGGTACTCCCGAGCCAAGTGCAGCACCCGAAACGACGCCGGAGGCTACTAAAAAACCAGACATTACACCTTACAAGGTTAACGTATTAAACGGCAGCGGGAAAATAGGAGTTGCAAGCCAAATAAAGACAGATCTTGCCACCGGAGGTTTTAAAAAAATAACTACAAACAACGCAAATTCTTTTGATTATCAGGAGACCTTGGTATCAGCTAAAGAAAATGTTCCTGAAACGGTTACGAATCTGATTAAAGAGATTCTTTCCAAAAAATATACAGTTGCCGACGGAGAGAGCTTGAAGGAAAGTTCAAGTTTTGATATAGAGATTATTCTAGGATTGAAGTAGGGTTGGCAGCGACTCCGTTTTCAATAATTTCAAAATGCAGGTGGTCCCCGAAAGCGCGTCCGCTGGACCCCATTTCACCAATTTTTGTGTCCAAATCCACTTCTTGTTTTTCGCTTACTTCGATTTTGGATAAGTGGGCGTAGCGCGATTTTACGCCGTTGCTGTGATTAATGATGATAGAATTGCCGTAGCCGATCCTGGAAAAGGTAATACTTTCGACGACGCCTGCCATAACGGGTCTGATTGTGTCTCCTGTTACCCCGTCAAAGTCAATTCCGGGGTGGAAGAAGCGATATCCTTGAGTAATTTTGATAGCCTCGATGGGATATTGAATGCCGCTTTTGGTAACAAGTGGTTCCCGGCTGGTTATGTACAAGTCTTCTTTGGTAATCGTAGACAAGGTGCCATTGGTAGTAAAAAGCGATCCTGCAATGAGTGCGAAAGCGATATTTCCACCAAGAAGTTTATTAATTTTGCTGTGCTCAAAAATGTGCCTGAAAAACCTCGAGACAATGTTGCCTCCATGAAATCTTCGAAGATGCTTCATTTTTGGAATTAAGGGAAATTCGCGTACGCGGACCTTTCGCCTTTTAATTACCTTTAAGTTTAAGGTAAGGCGATAATGTGGCAGATTTAGGGCAAAATTATACATGATTGGGCAGACTAGTGACGGTGAAATAAAAAATCCCGATTATCTCGGGAAGTGGCCAATTATATCCTATAATAACTTGAAAAGTCAAGTTTAAAGCTATAAAATCTAGTACTCTTATATATGACCAGGGAAGTAAATTTGATTAGGCCATTACGCGCTCTTTATGCGACGCATGGATATGACCCCGATGCAGATTACTGGGGAGTAAGTCACCCGGCAGACAGAGCTCGAGTGATTACGGAAAGGAATGTAAGCCATACCGAAGTATTATCGGCATTACCATATACGATAGCCGCAACTTATGGAGGTGGCACAGATGAATTTTATGCTGCTGAAATTTTTTCCATACTTGGGCAAAATGCTAATATTATTGCGGCGGATCAGCTTCGCGGTGGACTTGACGGTAGGAATGGTTCTTGGGAGTACTATAGTCCTGAAGCTACCAGAAAGATAGCCTGGGGTATAAGATATATGCTTTCAGCAAAAAGATATTCACGATTTTTTGACAGGTGCCCCGAGTTCCGGGAGACTCTTTTGGCACTTTACGATTTGAAAGAAGAGACTGACCCAGATATTCTGCTTGAAAAAGCTTTGAAAATTGAGCATTTGGCTGCTGCCGGGCACGTTAGGGGCCAACCTGTTCTGTTTGCGGATTTAGACACCTCTTACCTAATTGGTGACCAGAAACTGGGAGAAAAGTGGCCAATGTGGCTTATGAACTTGCTGTTGGTTTATAGTTTACCCTCAGAGCTTAAATCTTTTGCAGACAGGGTAAATGAAGACGCATGGCAAACTGCATGTGAGGCCTATGACGTCGGGTCTAACTTGAAAAGACCCGATAACATTATTGGATTTAAAATAGGCTCTGGTTTTGAGTTGTTTTCCGAAATGATGGGGATGTCGCTTCGTAAAAAAGGTGTATTTATTGATTGGTCAATGTTGGCCAAGCATGTAAAAAGATGGGGAATAACTTCAAGGTTATTCGGGACAAGTGGTACCGAAGAAATGTTTTCCCCATATTTCTGGGCGATGCAGGTACACGAGAATGGGCATTTTGTGCGTGAATCAACGAGAGATAACAATTCTCCACCCACCACGCAGATTTTTGAAGAAGTACTTCAAGATGCTTTTTCTGTTTCTGGAGTCTTGAGAAAAATTGCTTCTGGCGGCTATGCTGACCCGAGGTCATTTAACAGGATATTTCAACCACTTCCGACAGTCGCTGTGATGGTGTCAGAATTTGTGGATGGACTGCCTTGTGAGGGTGATGCTGTGGGAATGGGGATCTATGATGGATATAAATTGTCGGCTGCGGTTGTTTTAAATGCTCTTACGCAAAATGGGGTTGTTAGGGTAGGAGGGGAAAGAAGTATTCTTGGGGTAGATGCTTCTCCCGAAAAATTAATAAGAGCTGCGAATTATCTTAGCAGTATTTTTTCTGGCCTTTTAAGAAACGACCCGAATGTTTCTGGGGCAGTGTTAACCGAAAGAGCTAATAGGGTTTCTCAAAGTATAGCTATGCTTTTTAGTAACGACAGGAGTTAACTTTTGTACTTCCCATAGATAACAATTTCTGTACCGGGGTTGTCGGATGAGGCTCGAATTGAGCTTTTACCATTAAGTTGCGGCTCGGCCCAATAGAAAAGTTTTTCAGCATCTTCTGTCCGCAAATTCACACAGCCATGACTTTTTGGGCGACCGAAATCGTTGTGCCAGTATGTGCCGTGCAGTCCAAATCCTCGCCAGGCAGGAACTTGATCGTTGTAAAAATACATCGTGTAGGGGACGTTTGGCAGATAATAGTAAGTGCCCAGTGCTTTGTTTCCACCTGCCATTTTGGTATAGCGGAGTTTTATCCAAATTCTAAAATTTCCTCTCGGTGTCCAGTCATAAAGGCCAGACGAAATTAAAAAATCATAAATTTTTTGATCGTTTTCAAACGCATAAAGTCGCTGATTTGTAAGGTCGATTTCGATTCTTTTATTTCCGGTTTTTTGCCCCAATACTTTTGTGTCTGTGGGTTTGTCCGCAAGCTTGACCGAATCTGCACTTACACCATGCCAGATTCCGACAGTATCAAATGGATCATAAAAATCGCTAGTTATGTCAGTTTCTTTTGGCTGGTGCTGATTGGGGAAGCGCGAAGGAAGAATGTTTTGGTAAAAATAAACAACTATGATTGTCGCTATTGCGATTGAAATAGCCAGAATATGAATCTGCTTCCCAAAAAACTTCATATTTAAATTTACCATAAATAACTAGGCACTTTCGCGGTGAGCTATATTTTCTTCAGCTGGACAGGAAAATAGTTGTATATCAAAATGTTCTCGTAAGAATCTTAGAAACCGGTGCTCAACTACTCCAGCAATACCATCCAGCTGATCCCGGGTCATTCCGGGTTTAGTTTTACGTTGTATTTGGTCAAGGATTTCTCTGGTCCATTTTTCATTCATCCTTTTCCGTTTCTCCTGGTCCCACTCCGGGGTTTCTTTACCTCTAAAGCCTAGCATCTTTCTTTCAGGTGTAATTGCTAACACTGATACAGGAGAAATAATGTCGTTTCTGGGTCTGAATAAACCAATAACATCATCGGGTGAGAAAGGTAGATTGTTGGGTCCATGAGTGTGAAATTCCATCGCGTAATGTCGGTCTGGTTGTCCTGTGCTTAACAACTGATATCGAAAAGGTCTCGGTTGAGCTAGAGTTCTGGTTCCTATTGTATCTTCACTATCTATGGAAAGTCTTCTCACGTAATCAACCTCCACGGTTCTTATTCTTTCTCTGCCTTGGGGGTCAGCCAGGGATCTATCAAGCATTTCTTCTGCAGTCAGCCCGATTTCTCCTAAATCTATGCTTCTTACTGTGTCAGGGATTGCCTTATCAGTTGAAAAGGTCAATGTTATTAGTAAAGCTTCCAAGCCTACATGGGATGGGTTTTCGTGAGTTTCAGGATTTGGCTCGTTCATGTACAAAATTTACCAATTTGACGGGGATTTGGGAAGGGTATGTTTGGACTATGGACGAGACCAGATTTGAAATATAATATAACTGTGGTTAAAAGAATAGTTCAAGATTTAAAGAACTCTTGGAGAAACACAAATTCTTCAACAATTGATTTTGCTAATAAAATTCCAACAAAAATCTGGGATGAGAAGCCTTTTAAACTAAGATTTAGAAGTTTTGCATGGGAATTTTCTTGTTTGGTAAGAACACGAATGTGCTATCTAAAAGGGCTGAGAATTGGGAAGTTATCTTTTTCATCACAAGAAGACATTCCTAATAAAGGGGAAATAGTTAAATATTCTAAAAAGGTAATCTTTGACCAATTAACGAAATTATCGAGAGAAATACTGATAGAAATTGAAAAAGTTGACGAGAATAAAGTTAACATGGTTTTGTGGCTAATCCAGCACGAAAGATTACATCAGGGTAAATTAATGCTTTATCTAAGCAAAGAAAACCTTGCTCTTCCAACATCTTTTGTAAAAACATGGGGAGAAAGCAACTTTAGAAAACAGCAAGAAATGTAGGAAATATGGATGAAACAAGATTTGAAGTAATAAGAAAGTCGCCGCAGGCTATTGTTGCCAGGGACATTAAGACAGAAGGAAGGGGTTATGTAGTCAAAAGTGTTTCTAGGAGTGAACCCCTTCATGCCAATATTTGGGTAGAGAAAAGTGCCAGAGAAGTTGCCAACAATTACAGAAAGGCTTTAAAGATACTACGAAGACCCGATTTTGGACTAGCGGAGTATGTCCCAGCGTCTAGGGTACAGGAGGTTAATGAAGACACAGTCAATGTTGTGCAAAAAGAGATCGTTGGAGTAACACTTCGCAAACACTTAAGAGGTTTAGGTGAACAACAAGCTGATTATGAAGAGACGGGTAGGGTAGTTGTTCCACCAGAAGTTATGAGACAGCTGAATGATATCCTGCTTAAATCGTTGCAAATGGCCATTAGAACGACTAGTTTCCCTAGAGAGGACTTACCTTACGGGATTACTTACAGAAGAAGCGAGAAGCTTCCGGAAATGAGACAACCGCAGGAAGGAGAAGGGGTCATGCCGGAGGTAATCGGCGAAAACGCTTTAGATAATATTATGGTGGGAGAGGACAATCGGCTTTGGTTAACAGATTGTGCGGCTGTCTGTGTCGCAGATAAAGATTTGGCGGAGGATGGAACTTGGAGGCAACTTCACAGAGGTCTTTATCAATACGGAACAGATAAATTATTAAGCGATGAAGTTCGTCAATATACCCATGAATTGGATAGAGCGCTTAAAGGAGAGCCACTGCGATTTTTGAATGCGTAGCCTAGCTTTTTTTACCCCAACTTACTCGTGCCTTCTTGTTAAAAAAATTCTGAAAATCTAAACTGGATTTATAGTGCTAACAAAGATCTTGTCTGCGGCGCATTTTGGACTTAAAACTATTCCCATTGAAGTTGAAGTAAATATCGCCACAAAAGGCTTTCCGGGTTTTAATATAATAGGTCTTCCCAGCAAAGCTGTAGAGGAAGCCAGAGAACGTGTAAAAACTGCAATAATTAATTCCAACATAAAGTTTCCCGATGCAAAGATTACTGTTAATCTTGCTCCGGCCGACATTCCCAAAGAAGGATCTAATTACGATTTGCCAATTGCCGTTGGGATTCTAAATGCTTTGGAAGTAGTTTCTCTTCCAAAAGAAAAGTCATACTTTTTTGGTGAACTCTCGCTTGATGGAACACTTCGCCACACTAAAGGTGTTTTTCTGCTCGCTGTCTCTGCCAAAGAAAATAGTGTTAAAAATTTGTTTGTACCGAATGAATCCGCGAACGAAGCAGCAGTCATTAAGAGTATCAGTGTTTACCCAATCACCTCGCTGAATGACCTTGTTATGCATCTAAATGGTACAAGAGTAGTAAAAAAAACGAAGTATGTAGAGGCTGTCGATTTACTCGAGGAAACCCCGGTTGAGTTTGACTTTTCTGAGATTATCGGTCAGGAGTCGGCTAAAAGGGCAATTGAAATTGCCTGTGCAGGAGGACACAACCTTTTTATGCAGGGGCCTCCTGGAGCTGGTAAAACTATGCTGGCTCGCGCTATTCCCGGGATACTGCCTTCCTTAGGTGAAGATGAAAGTTTAGAGGTGACCAAGATATATTCTGTGACAGGAAACATTCCTCCCGGAGGGTCGTTAATTCGCGCTAGGCCTTTTAGAGTTTGCCATCATACTGTTTCTAAAATTGGACTTGTCGGCGGCGGAAGCGATCCCCACCCCGGGGAAATAAGTCTCGCACACAACGGTGTGTTGTTTTTGGACGAATTTCCCGAATTTCCAAGATCCACTCTTGAGGCGCTTCGACAGCCAATGGAGGACGGAGTTGTTTCAATTGCCAGGGCAGCCGGAAGTGTTAAATTTCCGGCTAATTTTATGCTTGTGGCAGCTGCCAACCCGTGTCCCTGCGGATATCTAGGCGATCCAAAGAGAGAGTGCCGTTGCAGCCCAAGGCAAATTATGAATTATCAAAATAGGCTTTCTGGACCCTTGATGGACAGGATTGATATTCACCTTAATGTACCGACCGTAGATGTTGAAAAACTTGCAGCGAGGTCAAAGGTAAAGATTAATGCCGAGAAGTCGGAGAGTATCCGTGAGAGAGTAGTTAGAGCTCGTCAGATTCAACTAAGAAGATTTAAAAGCGAGGGGATTTATAGTAATGCTTCAATGAAAAATAAACACATCAAAAAATACTGCCATCTGGATGAGGATGCACAGCTGCTTTTGAAACAGGCAGTCAGTAATTACAGCTTGTCAGCCCGTACTTATTTTCGCTTGATTAAAGTGTCGCGAACTATTGCAGACATTGCGGGTGAATCAAAAATTATTTCTTCCCACATCGCCGAAAGCTTGCAATACAGAATCCGATCCACAGACGAATGATTATGATGAGCTTCTGAGGTACTGGAGAAAATTACCTGGTTTTATTACCTTTATTCCGAGATCAGAGTTAATTTTATTTACGTTATAGTGCTTGATATTATGAGTGAGAAGAAATTTCGATTTCGATTTTTTAGCTCCGGCAACAACGTGCGAGTCCTCTCTGTCAAACACATATTCTTGATAGCTTTTCAAGACATCCTCCTTTGTGGCATTTACAGAGACGATTTTCAGATTTTTATAAAGCTTTTTAGGTTCATGGAACAGCCCGAGTCTTTTTGCAACTTCTTCTATCTCATTTTTAACGATCTTTGAGATGACCTTGATAACTTTCGTTCTATTTATTATTTCGTACGAAGCGCCTGTTTTTGAGAGTAAAGATGAAATTATTACGTCGGCATCTAGAAAGACTTGGATTTTCCCCATACACTTTTGCGAACTTCCCTCAAGGTTTTCGCGATCGGCTTGAGATTCTTCTCATCCTCCATTTGTGCCTTGTAGACATCATCATCCATTCCTGTAAACACAAAAGAAATTGAGCTTTGGGGAATCCTGTATACTTTTCCTAGTTTTTTGGCAATAATTTCCCCTTTGTTTATGAGTTCATAAACAGTATTTTTGCTTAATTGAAGGATTTGGGCAACTTGCTCCGGTGTATAAGTTCTAGGTTGTAACATATTGGTCTAATTTATAGCAAACATTACTATTTGTGTCAAGGTGTTACTGAAAGTGACAAGCCGAGAGCTTGTAAAACAGAATTAGGACTCCGCAGGATTAGATAAGTTTAAACTTTATAATCAAAGCCCAGGCTCCCAGCAATAGCAAGATGAACCCAATTATTACCAAAATTGCCAAAATTGGAGAAATGTTTTTGTTATGACTGGTTATTGGGTCGATCAAGACTTTAGACGAACGAATATTCTCGGAAATATCTACACCTTGGGATTTGTAATAATTAAAAACTGTCTCTAGCACAATATTACAGTTTTTGGTGAGGATACCTCTCTCGGCGATTTGAGGCCTTAAGAAATATGAACTTATTACAATATATTTGTCTGTTGGCGATAGTTCTTTGAGAACTACTATGGTAATCTGTGGCCAGTTGGGATTCCAGAATGAGGGTTTGTCATTAAAAAATGCAATATAGAATTCATTTTCCGAAATTTGAGTACTTAGTTTAGTATCACCCGTAATTATTGGAAAATTTGAAGGATCTGAGTTGTCTATGAGATGCCAAAGTTTTTCTGTTTGACCTATTTGAGAAAGCTTGTTTTTGAGATTAATCTGATTTGTATTTTCAGGTAACTTAAGAATTATACTTCTGTAAACCTTTATTTTACTTATCATACTCTCCACGACCTGGGGAGCTACAGCTTTGACAAGTGTGTAAACAAAGAGGTCTTTCATTGGTAAACATTATATCAACAAAGTTTATACTGGTATATAAATGCCAAAAGGCCTAAATAAAGAAATCGGGAAGAGGGGGGAAGAGATTGCGGCTGAGTATTTGCGTGGGCATGGGTACAGGGTAATTGAGAGAAATTACAGGACTAGATTTGGAGAGATTGACTTAATATTAGAGGGTCCTTCGACAAACTTCAGATCTTCGAGACTTATTTTTGTCGAAGTAAAGCTTAAAGTTGGAGAAAAATTTGGGTCGCCTGAGGAAATGATTACCAAAAGTAAAGTCTGGCAAATAAGAAGGACTGCTGAAGGATACCTGCTTGAAAATTCGCAAATGAAAGAAAAATTCTCCAAATATCAAATAGACGCAGTTTGTATCGTGACCGGAGGAAAAGATTCAATCGATAGAATTAGTCATTATGAAAATATCGAGTCGGATCTTTGATATAATGAAGATAAGAAAATATGAAAAATTTTAATATCAAGAGAGTGTTGGCGGTTGTATTTGCTGTTGTTTCCCTAATCATTTTATTTTTTATCTTAAGATTGTTCAGACCGAATTATAAATTAGGAAACTCGCAAGTTGTTGCAGATTTAACTTTTAGGTATCCATATTTACAAAATCTCAGTGGCCCAGTCTCTGCTCAAACTAGTAGAACGTTGCTTGCCACAAGTGTTAAAGAGCTGGGGAAATTTGAACTCTTACTTATGATAGATGACTTAATCAGAGCTGGTTATCTTACGGCCTCGACCTTTAACCAATCGTCCGTGATTGTAAGAAGAGGAATAACTGAGGCCGAGGAGGGGATAATTATCTCTAATTATGTGTCGGCTAGAGTAATAAATGACGTAGGACCTTCAGATTGGCAGAGTTATGAATATGTGGTTGATTTCTTCTACAACAAGTCAACTGGCGAGATATATGTTATCTCTTCAAATTAGTTTTAAATGAACTGGAAAGATTGGGAAGTTAAAGAGATTAACTTAGATGAGCGAGGATTTCCGACTAATCTCCAAAAAATAAAAAATCCTCCAAAGCAAATTTACTTTCGCGGTAACCTGAATGATTCGGTATTGAGTAAATCAATTACGGTTGTCGGAAGTAGAAGGATGACCACTTACGGCAGGGAAGTGGTAGATCGGTTTGTATCCTTGTTCGTGACAAATAAGGTCGCTACAATTTCAGGGTTTATGTACGGAGTGGATACAGAGGTTCATAAAAAGACAGTGGAATTCGGAGGCGTGACGATTGCAGTTTTTGGATGTGGTATTAACATTTGCTATCCAGTTGAAAACGATGATCTTTACTCTGAAATTCTGGAGAAAGGCGGATCTGTTATTTCCGAATATCCGCCAGATAGCAAGCCGCAACTATGGAAGTATCCTCAAAGAAACAGAATCGTTGCCGGGCTGTCTTCAACGGGGGTGTTGATTGTGGAAGCGGGAGAAAAAAGCGGATCTTTGATTACCGCCGATTTTGCCATAAAACAAGGCAAAAAAGTGTATGCAGTTCCGGGGCAAATTACTTCCAAAGTTTCCCTGGGAACAAACTATTTAATTAAACACTCAAAAGCGTTTTTGGTTACAGACCCTTCTGATATTCTTGGGGGGAGAGCAGTTGATAGGGAGACAAATTTTAAGGAAAACTTAAGCGAAATTGAAATTAAAATTTGTAAAACCTTGGAGCTTGAACCTATGACAACGGACGAGATCGCAATTAGTGTTAATATGTCGGTTATCGACGTGACGAAAACAATATCTTTAATGTCGCTTAAAGGCCTAGTGACAGAAGCTATGGGAAAGTTTCATTTAGTTAAAAATTGAAATATAAACTCCACTTGCTCGAATATGCCACAGATATGTGAACTGCTTGTGGTTTGCAACTCTCGCAAGTGATTTTGATCCCCCAAAANGTTATTTTTAGATGCAAATGAATAACAGCGGATTGCCGCTAAAAGTATTTTGGGTATAATTAAAAGTATGAAGGACGCACCTGTAAAGACTTTAAATGGAATCGGGGTAACTCTCGAAGTTTATGAAAACAAAATTGTTATAAAACGAAATCTTATTACTAAACTTTTGGAGGGTTTCAGAGGCGACAAGACAATTAATTTTAAAAACATATCAAGTATTCAACTTCAAAAAGCAAATCCGTTCATAAGTGGGTATTTGCAATTTTCGATTGCAGGGGGAATAGAGAGTAGCGCTGGCGTGGTAGATGCTTCAAGAGACGAAAATACAGTTATGTTTTCACCAAGCCTCAACGACCTGGCAGAGGAGATTAAAGACTTCATTGAATCTCGAAGCTAACTTTCTTTTTTGCGGGTTGTAAAGTAGGCTGGTATCAAAAGGCCAATTAACGCCCAACCCGAAAGCGCAAGGAGAATAGATAAAAGCCCAAAGCTTAAAAAGTTCAGATTTTTTAGTAATTTTTTTTCTTTCAGCAATTTATATACCAGGAAAGAAGTAATAGCGGTTGTAAAAAGTCTTACTAACCTTGACCAAAGCTCGAATGTCAAAAGAGATAGATTGGACAAAATTCCCTGGATTACTGCTCCAAGAAGAATAATAAAAACCAAGTAGGAAACATAAAAACCCACCGCTTCTTTTTTGTCTCTTCTGTAACCAAAGTTGGTTAATTTATTAAACATTTTTGTGTCACTTCTTTGAGGTCTCGGAGGGAATCGAACCCTCGCATAGCTGTTTTGCAGACAGCCGTGTTTCCACTTCACCACGAGACCAAAAATGCCTGTCGTTGGTATTATACATCATTTTCTGTTAAACTTGTGGCTAATGAAGCATAAACTGAAAATTTCCTTGATGGTCGTTTCGGGCATTGGGATACTTATAACAATCTCGTTTTTGGTGCTTCGCTTAATTAAACCCCCCAAGGCAGCACTTCTTATTGAAAGCACGCCAAATTCCACGGTTTTTGTCAATGGTGAGCAGGTGGGTCGCACGCCCTACGAGGGCGAATTCAAAGCCCAAGAAGTTGTAATAAAGCTGATACCTGATTCGTTTGAAACACCTCTTGCCCCATATCAATCAAAAGTGAACTTGGTAGCGGGGATAAAGACTGTCATTCGAAGAATGTTTGGAGATACCGATGACACTTCAGCAGGAGAGGTGGTTTCCTTTGAAAAAATTGGAGGAAACTCGGCTAACTTGTCGGTTATTTCTATCCCCGATGGTGCACAAGTGACACTGGATTCTGAGAGTAGAGGTAGAACTCCGATCAAAATAAGTGAGCTTGAGACTAAGGAATATCATCTTGAGATATCGGCCGTTGGATACTTAAAAAGAGATTTTATAGTCAAAGCGGTTGAGGGGTATTTACTGACTGCTGAAGTTAAGCTTGCATCAGAGCCCGGCAAAGTTGAAGGCGTTGTAATAGAGGAAGTCCCAGAGGAGATGAAAGAGGAAGTGGTGGATAAAGTAAAAATTCTTTCGACTCCAACAGGGTTTTTGCGAGTCCGGGAAAAACCATCAACTCAAAGTGCAGAAGTCGGCAGAGTCGCGCCCGGAAGGGAATATATTTTGCTTGAAACGGATGAGAAATCGGGATGGTTTAAAATTGAGTATGAAGCGGGAAAAGAAGGCTGGGTAACTAATCAATATGCAAAGAAAGTTGAAGAATCAGCTTCACCGACACCCAGTTTTACACCGAGCCCGTCACCAAAGCCTTCACCGTCACCGACGGCGAAATCGTCACCAACTCCAAAAGCAACTCCTACTACCACACCTTAAAAATAGTGCTTAAACTCCGGTTACGGAAACTCCGCTGTAGAGGATAAACACCAAAGAAATGGTCCAAAGAATGACTGATGCAACCAGAGGAATATCGGTCAAAAACAGTTTTTCCGGTGCTTCGCTTCTGCCTTCAAAAATTAACTTTTGATATCTCATAATTCCAAAAATAACAATAGGGGTAGTTATCATCAGTAGCTTATTTATCGTTGTTGTCTTTGATATTTCAGCTAAAAGAAGCCATATGGGTAACGACGCTTTTGGTGACTCAAAAAAAGTAAAAAGTGCCCAGCTCATCCAAGAGGCATTACCAAACATTGTAACGTAAGAGTTGAGTAACTCTCTTTGGTAGTGGCTTAGACTTTTTCTCGTAACGAGTTTGGAGCTTATGATAAGGTTTAACTCCGCTCTTCTTTTGCCAGACGCTAAAAATAAAGCAGTGGAGACTACACACAAAAGAAACCAGACTGAAAGGTGAGCATCAATCACAACAGCCCCTGCGTAGACTCTTAAAATAAAACCCGAAGCGATGATAAGAATATCGACAACTGCGATGTTTTTAAGGCCCAGAGAATATAAGAACTGCATAACAAGGTAGCTTAGGATAAGAATAAAGAAGAGATTTGACAGTATAGCGGCAGAATACAAGGAGACGAAAGCTAGAATAGTTGCTATAGATAGGGCAAGAAGGGGGTGTATGGATCCTGAAGCAACAGGGCGATGTTTTTTAATGGGGTGAAGTCTGTCGCTACTTGCATCAATGAGGTCGTTAAAAACGTATGTGGCGCTTACGGCAACACTAAAGACGACAAAGGCATAAAGAGACAAATTAAAAAGGTCTCTGTTGAAGAGGGATCCGCTAAAAAGAAGTGCCGCAAAAACTGAGAGATTTTTGACCCAGTGGACAGGACGTGTGATTTTTATGATTTCGATCGGTAGGTAAGCCATAGTAAAATTCCCCCCAGAGCAAATGTAACACCAACAATTGTATATAACTTTAGGCTTGCGTTCAAACTCAAAGATATAATACCCAAGAAAGCTGTAACCAGCCAGTAAAATAAAGCAACTTTCCTTTTGCTCCAGCCAATGTCCAGAAGTTTATGATGCAAATGTCCTCGGTCACCCCAAACAGGTGACTTGCCAGAGACAATCCTTCGAATTATTGTATATCCGGTGTCTATTATTGGCACTCCTAGTACAACTGCTAAAGTTCCCACCTTAGTGGTTGTTAGGATTGAGAGAATGGCTAGCATAAATCCGCCAAGGTTCGCTCCCGAAAAAGACGGCATGATTTTTTGCGGGAATATGTGCCATGGAAGAAACCCCAGGAATGATCCTGCGGTGATTGAAGCAAGAATTATTACTGGCCACTGGGCAATGTCTGCCGAGAACTTTAGAGATAAAATTCCGATTACAACTGCCGCGACCGCGACAGTACCACTTAGCTGCCCGTCGACTCCTTTGGCACCCATGTTCAAAATGTTCATTAAAAAGACTATCCAAAAAAGGGCAAACAGATCTGCTATGAATGGAGTTTTTGACAGGTCAACTATACCCTCTCCTAGGGGGTTGTTTATAAAGTCTATTCCTATGCCTGCACTTATCGGAATAAGAGCAACTAGGAATTGACAAACTAAACGGATATAGGGGTTTATATTGAATTTGTCGTCAAGTATTCCAAGTATTGTGATAAACGTCGTTGCAGTCAGTATTGATTTTATGTGAATGTCTAAAGGAAGGAATAAAATTATTGTAGAAGCAAGTGCTACAAAAATCGATAGTCCTCCGCCTCTGGGGACAGGATAGGTATGAATTACTTTTGGATGTCTGGTTTTTTGTGGATCGTCAACTAGTCCAATTTTCCATGCAATTTTTATGACCACGGGGGTAGTTAAAAAAGCTACGCCGGAGGAAACGATAATTGGGCCCAAAAAAAGTTTAACAAAGTCTTGAAACATCTAAAAATTTCCAACAAGAGAAAAAGTTTTATAAACAGAATACGCTGCCATTATGGAAATTATGAGAATTATTCCTGAGAGAAGTTTCTGTAGGAATTTATCCGAGATGATGTGAACAAAGATTATGTTTATGATTGTAATAGCCAGTGCTATTGAGGGCGGGATGACCAGATACGTTTTTTGGGAAAGTTGTTCTATCCCTCTGGGTTTGCCGTAGAAAAGCGGTATTTCGGGAGGCAGGTTGTTTTGAAAGACTAGGGTGNTACCAATGGTGATTAAATTGATGAGCAAACTTACAACAACAACTTTCTTAAATGGGAGCGACCCAGGGATTAAATTGCGGCCATACTTTTTCACAATTAGGAAATTTTACCTCAACGGCGCATTAAGTGCCAAATTTCGGCATTGTCTATTGTCTTAATTCTTAAATAATTGTCTATCAAAAAATTTTTTAGTTGTGGAAAGTTATCTGCTTCAGGAAGTAAAACAATTACAAACGGCGGGCTTGTCGCTAAATCTTTTAAAACAATCTCGGGAGAATAAAAATCTTTTACGTGATAATCCGTGACGTACTTAATTGGAGGAAGCCGTTTTGACAGGGCGTAGATAGTTGAGGTGCTCCCCCAAACAAAAACTCTATCATCTGGTTTAGTCATTGTTGTGAGGAATTCCGCGACTTTATAGTTACGAGGAAGTTTTGTGTCAAATTTTTTGAAGTATTCCTCGATAGTCACTCTGCCTGTGGCAAATTCTAGAAATCGGTTATAGTAGCTTGAAGTAGGGTAATACCAGAACTTAAAGTAGAAGGGAGTGACACCAAAAATGAAAAGGGGGATTATGGAGAAAACCTGCTCTTTATTGGGTGTTGTAAAAAGAATTGCGACCAAAATAGATAGTGGGGGTACAGTTTGCATTAGATAGTGCGGATAAGGCCTTTCGGAAAGTGTCGCTGCAAAAAGAGAAAGCAGTAACCAAATGGTTGCAAAAATAAAAGTTGGGGAGAGTTTTTTGCGGTAAATATAAAGAATGGTCACAGTCGCAAAGACTATAAAACCTCGAATAAGGAGAGGTAAATTCCGGTCAATGAAAGATTTTTGGATATCGTCCGGTCTCCATGATGATAAGTAGCCTACATTTTGAACAAATGCTGCACCGATGTATTCGCTTAAACCATTTCTTGAAAA
>C687J35174_10001344_pt1 | contig 35783 bp, 51 predicted proteins | sample RifCSPhighO2_01_FD_35174 | JGI IMG/M metagenome (IMG submission 35174) | reverse complement strand
TTATAATTCCTGTTGCTTCAGGAACCCTAATTGGCTGGCCTGTTGAGAATAATTCCAGATTTATAGATAGGTAAACAATTAGAGTAATGCTAATAGTAGATAATAAGATTATTAATAGCAGTCTAGAGTTAAACTTTGATGGCTTTGCGAACTCTTTACTTGTCGGAGGGCTAGTTCCTAAGTAAGTTGAAATTACCTTGCCATTTACCTTTTTGTTAGAATAATAATATGGACCATGCTTTACTCCGTTCTTGTAAATATAACGCTTATAGAAATTTCCCATTTAAAACCTACGGTTTTATATCCCTCAAGCAACTTTCTTCTGCTCGAACCCACACTCGGATTGTTATTAAAACGGCTCTCGTGTAAATTCTCGTTGCCTCTGATGAAAGTTTTGATCCCATTTTACCCCTTTTATTATAAAATGTAGAGGTAGTGTAAATATATAAAAGTTGTTATTGGAGAAAAATGGGTAGTGTAACGATTTTATTTAAAATTGAATGCGACAGAAGCCCTATTCTCCAATGAAGGAGTTAATTTAGCATTAGGAGAAAATAGATGGGTTGATTTAATTAAAATGTCTAACATTAAGTTGAATTGTAATAATCACCTAAATTATTACCAGGGCTCATCAGCCGAAGGGCCGTATATCGAAGGAACTTTTCCACCGGCCATTCTCAAATAAACCGAGAATTGCCCTCTATGATGAATTTGATCCATAAGTATCATCCAAAGAACCTGCATCTTTGGCACCAGTCCCATAGTTTTTGGAGCGACCATAAATTCCATAGTTCCCTTAAGACTCTCTTCAGGGGTGTCTTTTAATGTTTGAGTCATCTTGTGATGAACCTTTTCAAGTTCAGAAATAGCCTCTTCCATAGTTTCTGGAGCCTTAGGCATTTTATTCCATTCTATGTTTCCGGCAATTACTCCTGGGATTACAACACTTTCTTCGGCAGCAAAAAGCCAGGCAAGATCTTTAGCAGACATTGAGATCTCATGAGGCTTGAAATTTTGCCTGTGTTGAGGATAAGCCTTTAGAACTTTAAGAGTAGTTTTAAACTCCTGTTCTCGTGTGCTCAAGAATTGCTCTTTCTCTGACATGCGCTGGCAAATTATCTCAAGTTTATAAAATTAACTATGGTTAAGAAGATGTTTTTATTCGTTGCTGAAATCACGACAATTACCCTCGTTAAGATCACGACAATATTTATGCGGTTTATCTGAAAAAACTGCATCGCCTAAGGCATTAACGCCAAAAGGTTTTTTCTTGCCGTCATAAGGGTCAATTTTAGTTGGCAACTTATTTGCACTGCACAAATGGTTATACCATACATCTTTTCTGGAGGAGTTAGGTTCAAGATTAATAAAATGTGTGCACTCAGTACAAATTGTTATTTTAGTTGAGCCTATTCCAAGTTTCTTTAGCTCATCATCTAGTCCCATGATATGCCTTTAGTCCTAGAGTTTTTAAACCTAACTGAGAAATTTTCTATTGTATAAGCCAGAGACATATGTCCGTGGATTGCACACTGAGAAATTTTCTATCTAATCATAAGGGTTCGACACCCTCAATACGCCCACTCCAGGAGTCGAACCTGGGTGCCCCGAAAGGCCAAGATTTCCAATCTTGTGCAATACCGTTATGCGAAGTGGGCTTGCTTTTCTCTCCACTCATCATAAAAAAATAGTCTTCTTAAATATTCTCTTTAACATATAAAATAATAAAAGTACAATCTTCTTAATAATTAAATGGAATTGAGGTTAGGCTTTCTATCATCCCACGGAGGAAGTCTTGTGCGGGCAATCGTTAGAGAAATAAATGAAGGGGAGTTGGATGCCCAAGCAAAGGTCGTGGTGAGTAACAACCTAAACTCTCTTGTCTTGGAATACGCACGAAGAAAAGGAATTCCTAACCACTGCATAAATGATCTCAACGCAGGAAATCCAGATGAATATATGCTCAAAACATTTAGAAAGTATGATGTTAATCTTGTTCTTTGTGCGGGATATATGAAAAAAGTTGGCGATATTTTAATAGGTGGCTATAAGAATAGAATTTTAAACATTCATAGGGCTCTTCTTCCAAAATATGGTGGGAAAGGAATGTGGGGAAGGGCTGTTCATGAAGCAGTCATAAATTCCAAAGACACCGAAAGCGGAGCCACAGTACACTTAGTCAATTCTGATTATGACTCTGGAAGAATTCTTGCTCAATACAAAGTCCCAAGATATGAAAAAGACACCCCTGAAACTTTAGAAGAAAGAGTCCTAAAAATAGAGTGTGTTTTATATCCCCAGGTTTTAAGAGATATTCAGACAGGATTGATAGACTTGGACGAAGAGTGAGTTAATTATTAACCCCATATCAGTACTGACTTCCAGGAATAACAACCTTTTTATATGGTTCTTTTTTATCATTCTTATGTTAACTTTGGGAATTGACGATGCTGGGCGGGGTCCTGTTATAGGGCCAATGATTCTTGCTGGTTGTTTACTTGACGAAAATGCTGAAAAAGAACTTAAGAAATTAGGAGTTAAAGACAGCAAACAGCTTACTCAAAAACGAAGAGAATTTCTTGAGGCAAAAATCAAAGAGCTTGCAGAGACATTTGAAGTAATAATAATCCCACCATTGGAAATAGATGGAAGCACTGAACAGGGAAAGCTTAACGAGCTAGAAGCAATAGCATCTTCTAAAATAATAAACAGAATCAATAAAGGATTTGGTAAGATTAAAGTTGTTGTTGATTGTCCGTCAGTAAGCATAGAAAAATGGAGAGACTTCCTTAAAACAAGAGTCCTTAATCTTTCTAATCTTGAAATTGTTTGCGAGCATAAGGCAGATCAAAATCACGTGTCCGTGTCAGCCGCTTCTATCTTGGCAAAATGCATGAGAGAAAGGGAAATGGAAAAATTGAAGAAACTTTACGGAGACAAAATAGGCTCAGGATATACCTCAGATCCTTTAACTCAGGCATTCGTAAAAACCCACGCAAAGAAACATCAAGATAAAGGTATATTCAGAAAATCATGGGCAACATGGAAAAATGCAGTTTCAGGTCCAAGTCAGAAAAAATTAGGCGATTATTAAAATATATCTCTAAGAACACAAATCTTTATATTTGATTAATTTTTATTGAAGGCATGAGCAAAAAAGTTAGTTTATTTTCTTTAGATGATGAATGGAGCAAACATGCCTTTCAATTGCTTGATGTAAATCTATTAACTCCAGAAGTTATTAACGTTGATGAAAAAGATAAGGGGCAAGCACTAGAGTCATTAGGTCGTTTAGGTTCACCGGCATTTGCCAACTCATTTAAGGAACCGGATTTTCCAGCAGTCTTAGTTGAGAGTGGAGTTAGAGGTGAGCCAAGATTAACGTATATCTCATTATCAGGAATTCAGTCCTACATTAGACAAGAAATTCTTAAAGAAATTGGGAATCGGCATATAACAAGAAAGGATCTTCCTTACTTTCCTGAGAAAAGAAACGTTGTCTGTTATGGTGAAGGTGGCAAAGAACATTTTAGAGGGCCTATATCTAAAGCACCATACAATTTAGAGAAGTGTCTGTCAAAACATGATTTTTCAAGTTGGCACGAGGTTACAGGCTCTAACATAGGCTGGCTTGGAGATATGGAAGAGGAAATATCCCAATCTAATGGAAAGCCTTTTCTTGACCTTTTAGATGGAGTAGTTTTATTTAAAGACGACATCAAAAGACTTAAAGCGGGAGAACAAGTAGTAACTTTAGACAGTAGATCCATATATCATGTTAATTATGAAGCTCTTTTCTTGAATGAAGGAGATCTAATAAAACTTCATGCAAGCATGATGGACTAGTGATTAATTGTTCAAAGTCCTTGATTTCTTCCCTTAATTCGTTTAAGAACAAATTCTCTTATTTTTTCAGCGTCATCAACTCCGACCGCAGGAAGATATCCTTCTACTCCAGTACCATATCCTCCATGAACAGGCGCTGAATAACCCGCAGTCTGAATCATTACACTTGAAAATCCACACATTCTTGCAATTATTCCTCTGTGAATATCCACATTCTGAACTCTTTCATAAGGGATATTCGAATATCTCTTCCATATAATTCCTCTTTCAAGCCTTATATTGTCCTGGCCAATTTCATAAAACCATCTATTATATGTCATTCTTGCGAAGATCTCAGCAATTATTATTAGAAGGATGATAAACATTCCAAAGTAAAGAAGAACTCCTGCAGCAAAGACCTTCACTATTCTGTCAAACCCAGAAGCAAGCATAATAATTGATAAGAAAACAATTGGAAATAGCCAACTTGTAAAAGTCCTGATCCTAAAAAGCCACCTCGCTCCCGGATGAAGCTGCATTTTCATATCTAACTAAGGACTCTTCGGTTTATAAGGATTTTCCTTTCGTATTAATTTATGCTTGTGAGAGAATTGACTTATTTATCTGTTTAGCCATTGCAAGATCTTTTATTACTGTTAGCTTCATTTCCATTCTCCTATTAACTATATTCGAAAGCTCAACGAGGTCAACATCACTAAGCGACTTTGTTTTTTTGAAGAAAGAATCAAGTGCCTTCACGATTTCAACAGGATATTGAGTCTGTACAACCAAATCTCCATAAGTTCCAACATAATAAGATTTGTCAAAAGAGGAGTTTGAAGGAATAACTCTCATCTTTATACCTATTTTAGTGTAGAAGTTAGCTATCTGTCTATCTAATGGGGTATTTCCAGTTGTGAGTGTGAATGACTTAATCCCTTTATTCTTAAGTTGATGCATTATAGTTTTTTCAATATCTGGATGCAAGAGTCCTTCCCATCCATGTGCTGCCTGATAACAGTTCACCCCATAGTCTTTCTGGGTATCAAATTTCTTAAACCAATCATCAATCATATTCTGCCAGAACTTCATAAGTTCATTAAGTGAGTTGAAAGTAAAAACACTTACCTCTCCTTTTATTGATTCCATTCCTTTAGCCTTCATTTTGCCTGTGTTGAGTTCATTGTATAAATTGTCAAGCACCTCCTTACTCCTTCTCACCCATTCTTTGTTTAGGGAATATCTATGTTCTTTCTCAATTACCACGTCTTTTCTCTCTAAGTTCAAAACAGCTTTTCTCACAGCCTGAAAGGTAACTGACTTCCCGTATCTTTTTCTTATGTGGTTCATAAGGTCTACTATCCTAAGGGGATATTCTTTAGATAGAATTGTAAATACTAAGTCTTCAACCTTTCCTTTATCGTCTAATGGGAGTGTTAGCTCTAATACCATTAAACTTATCAGATTAATTTTATTTTTAAACCTTTAGGTTCAATAAATATTGAACCACAATAATATAACTACTTTTAAGTTATAACTTTTATGAAAACAATAATCGTTACAGGAATAACAGGTAAGCTTGGAGCAGAGTATCTAAATTACTTTAGAAAACAGAAAGATACAAGGTGCTACGGGTTTGCTAGAAGACAACTAGAAAAGAAACATAAAGGAGTATCTTATCTTTATGCTGATCTATTGAATAATGAAGAGGTTGAGACTGAACTGGAAAATATCGATTTAAGTCTGTCTAAGGAAGTCTTGCTTGTTCACCCTATAGGTATGTTTAAGTTTGAGGCAAATAGAGTTCCTGAAAAAGATCAGGATAAGGATGGAATAGATGATGATATCTATGCGTCAAATGTCTTGACTTTTGCAAATATTTTCAATTCCCTCAAAAATATGGTAAAAAAAGAGGTTAAGAAAGGTCATAAGATACATTTGACTGTTTCTGCTTTTGGTTCTATAACTGACAAGTACTACATTCCGTTCTGGAACTCATATACTGCGTCAAAGAATAAACTAAGAGAAATGATAAAAACTGCCATTTTAAGAAACAAAATGCTTGCGATAAATGGAGTCTTTGTTAACATAAGTACTGCTGACACAGGAAATGAAAGAAAGTTAAGACCTTACGGAAATGCAAAATACTGGCTTACGGTTAAAGAGATAGTTCAATACTCGGTAGATCACCTAATTAGTCCTAAGAAATCATGGGTAGAAATGAACATCTACAAATTCAATCCAAGCTTCAATCCAACTTGGTACACGAACCACGATGATGTTCTTGAAAGATGGATGAATCAGACAGGAGGTACATATGGATAGATTTACTAAAAAGACATTCTTAGTTAATGGATTAAATTTATTTTCTCTCTACGAATTATTTTGTGATTTTATTTATTCAATATGCTTGAAAGGAGGAAACAAAAATGACAATTGAAAATACAAAAACCCTAGCAAAACGAATCTTACTTGGCGGATTAGCTACTTTAGCTATTGGTTGTGGGCATGATGTAGGTGAGGTTAGTGCCTTTACCAATAGGTATACTGGCTTAGTTGTACAAGTTCAAGGTGAAGAGAGAGTCTGTACTACTTATGTCGATAAAGGAATGGATTGCGAGCTAGATTTAGGATATGTTGTAGACAAAGATGGCTTGTTACTTACGAAAGCTAAGAAAGGTGATGAGGAGTTCCCATCTTTTGTTAGACAGTTCAATATTGCTAAGAAGAGATACGATTTAGGTTCGCTTTGAGATCGTACTTACCTTATTTTTATTATTTATTCTTTCATTTCCCTCCCTCCTAACCTTTAAAAATATCCATATATTCTAGTTTCCATGAAGGAGATGTACATTAAAGGAGGTTTTAAGGGTTAAAGATTTTCCTCACGATCTAGAAAGAAAATATCTACGGATAAAACCGTAGGTTTTTCGGGATCAAAACTTCCATCAGAGGCAAAGAAAGGAAGTTGCTCGAGGGATCGAAAACCGTAGGTTTTCATGTTTCATGTAAAAAAGCTGGTGATGCAAGGATTCAAAAGTTTTCCTAGAAAGACAGAACTGCCATTTACTGAAGGAATTAACGTTATTCTAGGCCCTAACGGAAGCGGAAAGAGCAACATTTCTGATGCGCTATGTTTCGTTCTTGGGCGACTAAGCATTAAGTCTTTGCGAGCGGCAAAAGCCCAAAACCTAATATTTTTAGGGACTAAGATAGCCTCTCCATCAAAAGAAGCAATAGTCGAAATTGTGTTTGACAACTCTCATCGTGTTTTTTCCCTAGAATCTGATGAAGTTTCAATAAAAAGAACAGTGAGAAAAAACGGAATAAGTATATACAAGATAAATAACGAAACAAAGACAAGGCAGGAAATTCTAACCCTTCTTGCACAGGCAGGAGTAGATCCCAACGGATTTAACATAATTCTTCAGGGTGAGATTCAAAATTTCGTGAATATACACACCGAAGAAAGAAGAAAGGTTATAGAAGAAGTATCCGGAGTCGGAGTTTACGAGTCTAGGAAAGAAAAGTCACTAAGAGAACTAGAAAGAACAGATGAAAAATTGAAAGAAGTCGCAGCCATTCTCAGAGAAAGGACAGCATACTTAAATAATCTTGAAAAGGAGAGGCAACAAGCTCTCAAATATAAAAGAATTGAAGAAGACATAAAAAAATTTAAGGCGAGCATAATCTTTTCAGACTTGTCTAAATCAAAAAAAGACAGCTCCAAGGTAACTGAAGAAATCCTTGAAAAGTCCTCTCAAATAGACAAGATAAAGAAATCAATAATAACACTTAGAGGCCACATTGAGAACTTTGAGGCAAAGATAACAAGCATAAACTCAACTATTGAGAAATCCACCGGTTTAGAGCAAGAAAGAATAAACCAAGAAATTGCCAATCTTCGTGCCGAAATAGCAGGTATAACTGTTAAAATTGAAAACTACCAAAACAAACTCTCTCAAATTCAAAAGCAGAAAAAGGAACTCGAATCCTCCATAAAAATTAATGAAGAATCAATAAAAGATCTTAGAAAAGATAGTGGTATGGCTATATCTAAGGGCTCTCAACAAAAAGAAATAGAAATGAAAAAACAGGAACTGGAAAAACTTGAGGAAGAAAGGAAGAAGTTTTACACCGTACGCTCAGAGCTTAAATCAATAAAAGACAGGATTGAAGATAAGAAGTCAATATTCCTTAACTTCTCAAACGAATCAGACTTTCTTGTTAAACAAATTAAATCTCTTGGTGACGAACTTTTCGATAAAAACACAACCGAGGCTAAGGTTGAGGATCTTAAACTTTCAATAAAAGAAAAGCTTGGCATGTTAGATGAGCTTAACAATAAGGAAAAAGAGCTTGAGAAAATTTCTTCAAATAGAGAGTATGAAATTGACAAACAGAGTAAGATTATAGAGAGAATATCTAAGATTGATATTTGCCCACTGTGCAAGAGCAGAATCACTGAAGGCCATGTCCATGAAATAAATAAGGAAACCGCTTCAAAGATTAATGCCTTAAAGGCAGAAATTTTAAGTGCAGATAAAGAGTTATCTGATCTTTACAAGAAAAAAGATTTCATTTCAAGAGATATAGACCAAGTAAGAATAGAGATCTCTAAGAGGGAGATGGACCTTCTCAAGATATTATCTGCAAATGAGAAAAAGGACCAAATTAAAAACTTATTAGAGAAAATAGAAATTTTAAAGAGAGAGCTTCTGGAATTGGACAAAATTAAAAAGAAGCTCGAAGAGTCTTACGACAAAAATTCCAACGTTGAAGAAAAATACGAAACTGCAAGAATAGAGGTTCAGGAAATTTCCTCAAGAAGTGACGAAACTCTTACTTCAGAAATCTCATTCAAATTGAGAGAGCTGGAAAGAGGCAAAATTTCGTTAAAACAGCTATTGAGAGACGAGGAAGAGATAAATGAAAGCCTTAAAGGAATTAAGGAAGATTTAGAAGAGAATGAAGATAGCCTCCATAAAAAGAGAAAGCAGGAAGAAGAGCTCACCAAGAGATTCCACGAGCTTTTATCAAACAGAGACTCATTCCAGGCTAAGATAAAGGAGTCTGAGATTCAAATCTCAAAGGAACAAAACAATATACATCATTTCGAGCAGGATATGAATGAAATGAAGATTGAAAAGGCAAGGTTTGATGCCATGGCTGAAAACCTTGAAGTTGAAATGCTAGCCTTCCCTAACATTGAGATAATTAAGACTAACAAAGAATCACTTAGTGAAAGATTAATCAAGGCTCAAGAAGTACTTTCCTCTTTAGGTACTGTTAATCTCAGGAGCTTAGAAGTCTACGATTCAATAAAGAAAGAATACGATTCTGTCCAAGAGCGAGTTACAACAATAACTAAGGAAAAGGACAGCATTCTTAAGATTATTCATGAGATTGACATCAAGAAGAAAAAGACTTTCCTTAAGACCCTTGACGTTCTAAATGAGATATTTACTAGAAACTTTACAGAACTAAGCACAAAAGGACAGGTTTTCCTAGAATTAGAGAATAGAAAAGATCCATTTGAAGGCGGAATAAACATTATAGTTAAAACCGGGCACGGAAAGTACTTTGACGTTAAATCTTTATCTGGAGGAGAACAAACACTCGTGGCTCTAAGCCTAATATTTGCAATCCAAGAATATAAACCATACTTCTTCTACATTCTGGATGAAATTGATGCTGCTCTAGATAAAAGAAATTCAGAAAGATTAGCTAATTTGCTTAAGAAATACATGCAGAAAGGCCAATATATTATAATAACTCACAATGACGAGATTATAACAAATGCAACAAACCTATACGGAGTAAGCATGCATGATGGGGTTAGTAAAATAGTAAGCCTTAGAGTGTGATTATATAAAATGTAAAAATGGCAAATTTATTCTTAATAAAACTAATTGTATCCGTAGTTTTTATTTTAATTCTTTCCTATCTTGCTGAAAAAATAAGTCCAAAATTTGCCGGAATAATCTCAGGAGTTCCAACAGGCACTGCAATTATTATTTTCTTTTACGGGTTGGAACAAGGGACAGATTTTGCCTCTAAAAGTTCTGTATTCAATCTTGCAGGAATGCTTTCAATGCAGGTNTTTCTTTTATTATACCTTAAATTTCAATTTAAANATAAAAAGCTAGATATCTTATTAACCTCATTAATTGCAATTTTAGGATATTTTATAACAATACTTATATTGAGACAATTTCACTTCACTATTTTCACAGCTTTAATAATTCCTATAATATTTATTCCACTATTTACTTTTTTGTTTAAGAAAATTGAAAATGTAAAAATACAGAACAAAGTTAAGCTAAGTAAAAGCATTTTGTTAGTGAGAATAATTATTGCAATTTCAATTATTTTATTAGTTACAGGAATAGCAAAGATTGTTGGACCAGAATGGGCTGGTTTGTTTTCCTCTTTTCCCACAACTCTTTTTCCATTAATGCTGATAATTCACCTAACTTACGAAAAGAGACATGTTAACACCATAATAAAGAATGTCCCAAAAGGGCAATGGGCCATGGTTATTTATGTTTTGGCTGTATTCTTCCTGTATCCATTATTTGGAATTTATCTAGGGACTTTGATCTCTTACTCTTTAGTTATTATCTACTTATTTTTGTTGTTTTATATAGAAAGAAGGAGTCAGTAAGATTGTAAGCTTGAGAGTGTGATTATCTAGAAAGATTTATAAACTATAGTAAGTTATATAGTTACTATGGATACAACTATTCAAATAAGCAGAGATCTTTTAGAGAAACTCCAAAAGATGAAGATGCACAATAAAGAAAGCTATGAAGACATAATCTGGGATTTAATAGAAGATAGAATGGAGCTTTCTGAAGAAACAAAAAAAAGCATAGCTGAATACGAAGAGGACCTTAAAAAAGGTAGGACTAAAAAGTTCCACAAGTGGGAAGATGTCAAAAAGGAGCTAAATTTAAATGTATGAGATAATCTTCTCTGAAAAAGCCAAATCGCAATTAAAAAAACTTGATAAATTAACTCAAGAAAGAATAGGCTCGGTTATTGATAGAATAAAGATTCGTCCTTTTTCTTATGACCTTAAAAGACTTCAAGGAACTAATTACTATAGAGCAAGAATTGGAGAATATAGAATTATCTTAGATATTAAACAAGATAAATTAATTATTATTGTAATAGAGCTTGGTCATAGGAAAAATATTTATGATTAAGATTGTGAGTTTAAGGATATAAACTGATAAGATATTATTTAAATTCTTTATTATTCCTAACAATCTTGTTTAATATTTTTGCAATATTTCCATCTTTAACATTCGAAACATCAATCGCGTAAACTTTCTTTATTTTTTTAATATATGTTTTTAAAGTTTTTTCTGGATAAAAATCACATATAGTTGAAATATCACTTAGGTACAATATCTCTTCTCTGTTCATTTCTAAAATCCTCAGAATAAAGTCATCTAACAGCTTGGAGTGTTTATTAATTAATTTATTTTCTGCAAATTTTAAAGGAACTTTTGTTCCAGGCCTTGGAAGTTTATTTTTCTTCTGTTTTGCATATTTAGAAAAGTTTTTTCTTAAATCGCGAAATGCCTTTTCTTTAGTAGCTCCTAATCCCCCCATAACACCCCAATTTAATATTCTTACACTCCATCTACTATTATCCAGAACTCCTGTTTGAATCTTGGTGGAAATTGGATAATCTTCAAGTGACCATTTGTTCTTCAAATGTGACAATAAATACTTATGCAATAGTTTTAAGTTCTCTTTAAGTCCATAATACTTGCTAAATACTACCATTTTCCTATTTTAAACCAATGTAGAACCTAAGGTTTTTAGAGTTATCTTTTAAGATATGTGGCAAAAATCTTCAGTCTCACAAAATTATTTGTATCCTAAACATTTTAGCCTTTACAGCTTAGCTTGTCAATCTCAGCTCTTGCGTAAGTTGTGTTTTCAACGTGTATATGTTCTCTTGAGGCTACAAAAACAGGCTTCCCGCCCATTACAGAATCATAACAAATATTATCTATTACATTTCCATCTCTTTTATTTATAGGGCATGTTATTCTATCATCTCTATAGTCACAATGACCGCATAAATCTGGAATTATATCTACCTCTCCTTCTAACTCCATTGAACTTTTAAGTAAAATGCTTTAAAAACCCTTATTTATCTAAAATAGATATTTATAGTTGTTAGGCTTAGTTTTTATATGGAAAAATCGAATCCGTCGGAGGCAATTGAAAGATTCGACCTAGAATGCTGGACCAATAAATTCGGGTTTTTTGTTCGGATTCATCGGAGGCAAAAAGAAAATCCGATCGGTTGCTGGATCAAAAATGAACCTTTTAGAAAGGTTCCCAACAAAGATCAGGAGGTTTTTACATGGAAAAAAACGACCTCCTAATCTCGCTGAGGAGAGTTGGCTTTTCAGAAAGTATTATCTCCGCATTTGCTAATATAAAACGAGAAGAGTTCATTCCGGAAGAATATAGACAAATGGCTTACCATGACGTTGCCCTCCCTATAGGCAATAATCAGACAATCTCCCAGCCATACACTATAGCAACAATGCTTTCTCTACTACACGTCAAAAAAGGCCAAAAAATCCTTGAAATAGGCTCTGGAAGCGGATACGTGCTCGCCCTTCTTTCTAATATCGTCGGGGAAACAGGAACAGTTTTTGGTATAGAAATAATAAAAAATCTCGCAGACAACTCAAAAAAGGTCCTGAAATCGTACAGAAACGTGAGAATATACAACCAAGATGGCAAAGATGGTCTAAAGTTTCACTCTCCTTTTGATAGAATTCTTATAAGTGCTGCATGCGAAGAAGTCCCTAAAGCCATACTAGATCAGGTAAAGCCAGGTGGAATGCTAGTAGCGCCAATAGGATCCAGCCAGCAGCAATCAATAACCGCAATAAAGAAACACGAGAGTTTTTCAATAAAAGTCAAAGAAATTCCGGGGTTTGTGTTTGTGAGGTTTGTATAATTCTGGTTTTGAAATTATGTTTAAAAGGAGATGTCATATAGAGTTCTGGTTTTGGAACCTTCTCCTAAAGGAGATGTCATAAGAAGAACCTTGCATTTGAAGGAGGATTCATAAAAGGAAACTTGGTTCCTTTTATTTGTGAGGTTTGTGTAGAAAGATTTATATAATTTCTAATTGTATGTTTTTTATGGCAAATTTTAACTTAATTATAGAGAAAGGAGAAGACGGATATTTAATATCTGAAGTAGTTGAGCTTCCAGGGTGCCATACACAGGCAAAAGATATGAATGAGCTAATTAAGAGAACTAAAGAAGCCATTTCTTTATATATAAAAGAGCAAGGAGATCTACACATTAATAGTAATTTTATTGGTTTACAAAAGATAGAGGTGTAAATGTCAAAGTTGCCCCAGCTCTCTGCGCTAGAGCTTATTAAAATTCTAAAGAAGATTGGGTTTGAAATTATAAGACAAGAGGGAAGTCACGTGTTTCTTAGAAATCTGGATGGAAGAACAACAGTTGTTCCAAATCATCCTGGAGAAAAAATTGATAGAGGCTTGCTAAATAAAATAATCAAGAAAGATGTTCACATCTCAAGGGAAGAATTTATGGATTTGGTGTGAGATTTATCTAGATTTATTAACCGATCTTAATATTTCTCTAGCGTATTTTAAGGCCTCGTCTTTTTTTTCATTCTCATTCATTTCTGCCATTTCCATAACTCTCTTATAAAGTCCCTGGAAAACCTGCTCTTCGTCTGATGCTCCAGAATTATACTCACCTATAGTAATCGCATCTTCAGAATCGTCATTTACCTTTGTCACACATACTAAAACATTTCCTAAGGTTCTAGTCATTCCAATAACTATTTCATCTACACTTCCGTGATAATGAGTTTTTTGGGAATTCTCTTGATATCTAGCTTGTCTCCAATTCTGGATCCTGCCTGCTAATCCCAACATCTCATCAAGACTTAATTTTTCTTCTGCCATTTTTCTTTGTATTTTGTGTATTTAAGTTTTATTGTGATTCTATTTTTGTTAATATAAAATAGTAAATATAAAATTTACTATGCTTCTCTCAACATGAGAGAAAGAGGAGAAAAGAAAGTTAATATAAAAAAGAAAAAAATAAAAATCAAAAAATTTAGTAATAACTTTCTCCGAATTCTCCTGATTTTTCAGGCTTCTTTCCAATTAAAACAATCAAGACAACAAGCAATACGATAAACACGATTGCTAGAACAACTGTCAATATGACAATTGGACTTGTCTGAGTTTGTTCTGTTGAGCCAGTACCAGCTGTGCCTTTGAAGTTTATGGAGTCAACAAGTTCACCTTTTGTGGTGAAAACATTGACGTTCATGTCATAATCTCCTTCAGCGTTAGTTGTTACTTGAACTTCTTTACTTGCACCAGCAGGTACAAATACGATGCTCTCAGAAACACTAGCCGGGGATTCAGGTACAACTCTGTAACCGACAACACTGTCTGTTGGGTTAACAATCCATATGCTGTTTCCAGACTTGAAGACTGTAGTTTCAAATTCGTTTTGAACTGATATCTGTACAGTATCCTTAGAGGTTACATCGTCATTTCTAACTTCAACTTCAAGGTTGTAAACTCCTTCTTTAACGCCGTAAGGCATTTCAAGGAAAAGTCTACCTACAGTAGTGTCTTCATCATCTTCGTTACATCTTCTGTCAAGTGTATTCTCTCCATATGGAAGGTCATTTGCGTCGCTTCCTCCGGTGTTGTACTCAGCATTATCATCGCATTCTAATGCAATAATGTCACCAAAGTACGCTCTTTGAGAAACACCTAGATCAGCTATTGTAACAGTCACATAGACGTCGTCTAAGTTGTCATAACCTATGTTTTTCAAAACAATATCAACTGGGAATGTTTCTCCAGCCTTTATTGATTTGTCAACAGTTATTGACTTGACGTCAGGGTTGTATGATGGTCTTTGAACTCTCAAAGTGATGTCGTCAACTGTGTACTTGTGATCCTTACCATCTATTTGTATAGAAAGGCTAAGGTCATCACTTAAGTCATCTTTAAGTTCGTATGGAACTTCTATGCTTACTGACTTTCTGTATCTTTTTCCGTCTTCAACGTCAAAAGATGGAGTCATAGCACTAGCTTCGACTTTTTCACCTTCAAGGTCAAGTTCAACTCTAACATCTGTGTCGTAAAAATCAGAAGTAAACCAAACCCTTACAGGAATAGTTTCTCCAGCAACAACACTTACGATGTTTTCTGAGTCGCCGATGTATGTACCATCAACTTCAACTGTAACAGCACTAGTTAAGTCTCCAGTCCCGCCTACTGCCATTACATTAGCAGCAGCAGCTAAAAACAAAACAACTGCCAGGAAAGAAACCAAGATTAACTTGGTATTCATTTTTTTATCCTTTTTCATTTTATTTAATTGTCAAGAAACCTTTGTTTCTTGTAAATAGTCATATTCTAAGTCCTTTATAAACTTTATGGTGACAACATTTAATAACTATCACATAGTACTAAATCAAGATGACATTTAGTGAATTTTTTGCCATTTTGTCACTTATTTTTCACTTCTCCTGTAAATCTCCAATCCAGCGACGGAGTCTTCAACAGGATTAGGGGCCTCGTTTATGACTATTATCTCCCTATCTTTTGGCAGATTAGCTATGAGCTGTTTCCAATCTTCTTTCTCAGTATTCTTGTGGTGCTTTTCACCCTTATCACCATAAACAATTCCTGAGAAGTGCATATGTATCTCCTTAGATTTTCCGAGCTTCGCTAATGTCTCTGCAAACTTGTATTCTTTCTCCCTGGCAAGTATGTGTGCGAAGTCAATGCAATAGCTGCACTGAGTGTCCCTAACAAGCTGTGCTATCTCCTCAACACTTCCAAACACATTTACTTTTCCCATAGTTTCAGGCGCAAGCTCTGGGGTGTACTTTTTTTCCTTTCTCATTTTTTGCAATTCAATAATCTCATTTTTTATATTTTCATAAGTTTGTTCTTTTGTCATTTTTCCATAAAAACCCGGGTGAAAAACAACAGTCTTAGCCCCAAGCCATGTTCCAACCTTAAGGCAATTAAGGATTCGCTCCTTACTCTTTTCTATTTTAGTTTTATCTTCTGAGTTAAGGTTTATCCAGTACGGACCGTGAATGCTTAGACTTATTCCTAGCTCCTTTGCCTTCTTCCCTATAGCTTCTGCATCTTTCTGCTCTTTTATATAAACTCCATATGTGAATGATATTTCGCAAGCCCTAAGACCCAGTTTGTGGTACTCTTCAAGTTTTGGAATCGCTTCCTTTACGCTTCCAAGCCCTGCCGGACCGAATGAAATTGCCATAATTAAGCCACAATATAAATCATTATAAAGGTTTTTCTTTAATATTAAGCATGGGAGAAAGACTGATAAGAAAACTGGAAGGATGTTTTTGTATAAAAAAGGCAGAAAGGTCAGAATATGCAACTCCCAATTGCGATGGCTATATTGTTCTTAATAGTTTAACTGCTATGAATGATTTTAGTAATGGCGATTATCTTAATTCTCTTGTTTATCAAAAAGCTAAGGAAATGGGACTTGTTCCAACCCCAGAAGATGTTGTGGGATATAATCTTACTATCACTGTCACAATAAACCCAAATCGGCTCAATGAAGATAAAGGCTAGTTTTATTTAACCAGATTTTCCTTCGACCACAATAAACTATAAATATGAGTGTGCCTTAATTTTAACATGGTAAAAAACACTATTGGCCTGGATGACAAGGTTGTGGAATACGATGAAGATGTAATGAGTTGCACTTCGAAGAGATTTGAGCTATTGCCGTCTCTCGACTGGAATTCTCTTTACAATAATCTGGTACACTTTAGAATAGACGCAAGTAAGGCAGGTTCTGAAGAGATAAATAGCTATTTTGACATTATTGAATCTCGTCTTGAGTCTTATGGTTTCTCCAAAAGTGATAGAATAGATTTTAGTATTTCTCTTTCAGAGGCCCTTTTCAATGCCCAGAAACATACCCTTCTCCTAAAATCTGGAGAGGAAGTTTACCTTAATGTTTTCTTTTCAGACAAGGTTGCCTTTGCAGGAGTCACCGCAACCGGTGTGCCTTTTGACATACAAAATGCTGCCGAATCAATCAAGTCAATGAAAGGGGATTTGTTTAGAACATGTGGCAGAGGCAGTTATATCATGGCCGAGCTCTGCGATGTGTTTTATGTAACACGATCTGGATCAAGTTCTGAAGTAATTCTTGGAAAGCTTGCAGGATAGATAGAAATAACTGCAAGAACAATATAAATCTTTTTCCGTCGACAAAACAGGCTTTTTAAAAAGTCACTTGATATAACTCACACTAAGTTATTTGATTTTCGGCTTATCAAAACAATGAAGCTTGACCGTAATGCTGTTTTATGTAGTCTTTCATAACATCTCTTCCATGAATAACTGTAGAATGATCTCTTCCGCCAAGCGTTTTGCCTATTTCTACTAAATTTTCACCACTAATATCTAAAATGTAATATATTCCGTGCCTTAAATCGGCTAGATCCTGGGTTCTTTTTTTGCTCTTTATTTGCCACTCTTCCTTCCCACCATACTTACAAAATCTCTGAATTACCTCTTCTTTAGATATCCTCCCGCGAGACTTTATCTCTTCCTCAAGTTTCTTTACAAAAAAAACAAGATCTTTTATATTTTTAACCATACTCTTTATCTGAATTGGTATCTTTTAAGGATTTATGCAATTAATCACAAACTCAAAAGCTTGTTTCGCTTTATCTAAATAACAAGAAACTTTTAAAAGCCAAAACATCTGCTGAACTTTATGGAAAATAAGGAATTTTACGAAATTTGTAAAAATATGGGTTATTATGGAATTGAGGCAATGTTAAATGGTATTGATCTTGAAGATAAAGCAGAATATATCAAGAGTGTAAGTTTTAAGTTCATTCCTCCCTTCAGGCCTGCATATGGGCCTGATGGTTTAACAACCCGTATTAATGATGTGTGGGCTATTTCAATACCTTCTAATCTAGCTTATTGTTACATACCACATACCAAATCTAAAATAGAGATATATCCTAAATTCTTAGAAGATATTCAAAAATGTGGCATGACTTACGGAGACTTACTTTCTGTGATAATTGACCATGAAGGTCAACATGCCCAAGACCGTTTCGAACAGCCTTGGAAAATGAATAATTTTTCTCTTTTATTTTCTGAGCCAGTTGCACTTCACACAGAAATCAGGGCTTATGACAATCAAGAAAGAAACTTCTCTAGAAGGGGCTGCTCTCAATACTTCATGGGTTATATCCGAGAATCTAGACAAAGGTATGAAATCCGTTTGCGTAATTTGTGAAATTACTAACTATCTCACAGACTCAGCAGCTTTATGTTTGTGTTGTTTGTTGTGAAATTATTTGCTGCAATAACACTAACTCCCATGTCTTCCGCTGCATAAATTATTCCGCCAGTTACGGTTCCATCAATTACTATCACGGCAGGCCTTTCTCTTATTCTATCTAAAGTTCCTGCAAGCCCCTTTACAGATACTGTTTTTATTTCCTTTAAATTATTGTCCAGCAATACTGCTTTTCCAGTTCCTTGGTTCTTATCAGATATTTCTTTGAGTCTCTTTTTGTCAGTGTCACTCAGTACTATCTCTTTTCTTTCTTCCTTAACCTCTACTTTTTCTTTAAATTCTTCAAATGTTTTTTTCTTATCNGAAAAAAACTCGGCAGGAGTGAGTTTTTTTCTCANAATCATCAATATTTCCTTTCCAGTAAGNTCTTCAACTTCTTTACCTTCAGGTGCGCTTACAATGTACTTTACATTAGCGTTATCAACAACATTCTGAGCAATTAACTTCCCACCCCTGTCTCCGTCAACAAATAAAACAATGTCTTTTTCTTTGCTTAAAGTTTTTATCTCTTCAGGTAGCTTTGTTCCATTCATTCCGATAACATTCTTAACTCCGTTCTTAAGTAAGTTAAGCACATCTGCTCGGCCTTCAACTACAATTATTTCTTTCTCGCTCAAATCCCCGCACGGAAGCTTGCTTTCACCATACTCGCCTACTCCCGCCATTCTTGCTGAATCCTTTATCTGATTAGAAATCTCTCTAGAATCAGAGGACCCTTGAATTCCTTGCATGAGCTTTTTTGCTCTTTCTATTATGTAGTCTCTCTTGCTTCCCCTGACATCTTCAATTTTATCAACTTCCAACTGAGCATCACACGGACCTATTCTTTCTATGGTTTCAACAGCAGCCGCAATCAATGTAGTTTCAGACTGATCTAAGGCTGTAGGAATTCTTATTTTTCCCAGAGTTCTTTTATCAGATCTTTCAACATCGACTTCGATTCTGCCTATTTTACCTTCTTTCTGAAGCTCTCTCATTTCCAAGTCGGCTCCTAAAAGTCCTTCCGTTTGTCCGAATATAGCTCCGATTATGTCGGGTTTTTCCAAAGCACCCTCTGCAGTAAAACTTGCATGTATCATGTATTTGATTGATACAGGGCTTACTTTTGCCATATTTTTTCCTTTGTTTTGTGTAAACAATTTTAATTTGTATAAGGCCTAGGGCCTCAATAGAAAAATATCTTATCTTACTACTATAACTTCTAACACTTTTATGTGTTTTAACAAAACGCTAAAAAATAAGCGTGAATGTGAACGAAAGCCAATTTAGGCGATCGAGTGAATGTGAAAGTAATAATCAACAATATCTTTCTACTGAAGATATTGTTGTAGGGGGTTTAAAAAGGTTTTCTTTAAAAAGATTTCAGGCAGCGGCCTTTTCTTGCTCTGCTTCGTTTATCTTCTTTGTAAGTTTCCTTATTCCCTTATACATTCTTTTCCTGTACTTTTTGGATCCCTGACTTCTCACAGCACTCCCTTTAATATCCGAGCCTCCCCAGTTTTCTCCATACTTGACACCGATTATGTTTGAGTCATCTCTCCAATCAACTGTGCCTGCAAAGCCAGAGTTTTTTGAATCATGTCCAGAAATGTCTCCTCCAGCACCCATTAAAACACCGAATTTGAAATCTACTTTTACTTTGTCTCCTCTATACTGTCTTGCCAATCTTGATATTGTCTCTTCAGCTAAGACCTTAGTTCCTCCAGAACATACCCAATCGTCTAAAACAAGAACTGTTGGATTATCTTCAACAGCCACCATGTCTTTAACCAAAGACCTTAAATGATCTTCCGTTTCTTTTTTAGTATTGGATTTGCTGAATCTCCTAAATCTTAAGGTTCCGTCAGATGTAGGGAATTTTCCGTGAAGTCTCCTATAAAGTTCGAACACAGCCAGTCCAAGAAGTCTCGCTCCCCTGTCGCTTGCAATTACATAATCAGGCTTGATTGCATGAATATATTCTACAATAGGAAGCACAAATTCGCCTATGTTTCCGGCATTTACCATAGTGTCTTGGTCATACTTTAAGTTTATACCTCCCATAAATACATTTCCTCTAGATATGAACTTCTTAGAAGAGTTAAATTTATACTTAGTCAAAAGACTTTCAAGACTGATCATATATGTCGTATTCTTAGTTTTAATGATCTCGTTTTGTTTATAGAATATTTTATCTTCATGATGTGGAGTTAAAAATAAATGCTTAGAAAGATCTTGGACATTGCCATATAATTTCTCCTTAGAGATCTTCTTTGATTTTGAAGGTGCATATATTATGTAATCCTCTGACTTTGAAGGTGCCTCTTTTTCTTTAGAAATGTCTCTTGCAGGCGGAAAATATTCTTCACCCATACCATTCAATATTTGCCTTTCTTGCTCATAGAATATTCTAGGCTTTTCATCTCGGAATTCTTCCCTATCGATGTCTTTGCCCCCATCAAAAATATCTTGTAGCCTTGACATTTTATTATTCTCCTCTCAATTGCTTATAAAGTTTATTGTTTATTAAATAGCCTATTATCTCATCTGGAGAGTTACATGTTTTTATCAAATCCATATCAACATCCATGTCTGATAGTTTAGGGATTTCTCCTAATCTTAGTTTAGACAAGATTTCTGCAGCCCCTCCCGAATTACTTAAACATAATACTTCTTTTCCAGAATACAAGCCTTTTACAGCCTCATCAATAGTTCCCATTCCGCCATTTATAACAACTAATGAATCTGCCACTTCCGCAACATAATCTCTTCTTTCTTCCATGTCTTTTCCAGCTGACTCAACAATTAACTTCCCATTTTTTGTTCGGCTAGCTAAGTCAAAATACTCTTGTGGAGGAGAAATATCTGTAGGAAGCATAACAAAGAACTTATCTTCAACTCCTCTTTCTTCACAATACCCCACAATCCCTTCATAAACATCTAAACCAACTCCAGGCACTCCTCCTGTAAATAAAGAACCGCCCTTTTCAACAAAGTCTCTTAACTTATATCCTAAGTCTTTTGCCTCTCTTGGGTTGTAGCCAGGAAGAGGAGTACTTGCCCCTATAACTCCTATAATTGGATGTGGGTATTTTTCAATTATTTCTTTTAAGCTCATTTTTTAACAACCTCCTCGAGTTTTTCAATAACTTGTGAGGCTTTAATGTTTTTTGCATCGTTATCAATTCCGTTTCGTGAAACAACATTTTGCTTATTGTTGAAAGGAGCATATCTCTCTGGGTCAGTGGGCCCATATAAACCAATAACTCTTGCTCCAGCTGCGTCCGCAACATGAAGCATTCCGGTATCTCCGCTTATTACTGCAGAAGATCTTGAAGCAAGTCTTGCAAAATTTTGGAGATTAAATGAATATGAGTCTTTTAGCACAGTATTTAATATTCGCTGATCGTTGCCTTGAATTTCTAAAGCGCCGTCATAGCTCGCATTGTCTCCTACAAGAATTACATTAAAACCATTTCCGTGTGCCCACTCAGCTGTCTCCCTAAATCCTTTAGCCGTCCATGTTTTTTTACCAACACTTGCCCCTAAATTGAATACAATATATGGTTTATCACTTTTAACAGTCCATCCCGAATTTAACCTTATTTCCTTGCTTTTGTCAAATCCAAGATCGAAGCAGTATTTTCTTGGGATTCCTCCGTAATCTGCAAAGCTAAGAAACCTGTTAACCATATGTCCGCTCGTAGGCAAAAATCCCTCTTCTCTTAAATCATCTTGATTAATCTGCGTAGGACAGTCAATAGTATCTATCTTGAAATCCTTGGGAATTAATGCAAGGTCATACTCCTCCCCATTAAGATATTTTTCATAAATAAGTTTTTCAAGCCTGTATTTCTCTCTTGTGTCCTCATTAACCGATGCCTGCCATCTCTCTCTTGCGAGAGGGTCTTCCGATGGCTTTGGCAAAAATCTTGAAGTAGGCTCTATAAATCCCACTAAGTTAAGAACGTCTTGCTTATCTCTGGGTATTGGAACATAAATACGTGCTTGAGAATATGCTTCTCTGAGTGAGTGAAGCAATGGCAGGGAAAACATCACATCTCCTATGCCCCTTGGCGACGTGTATAAAATTTTATCTATTTTAGTCATCTTGCTTGCTCCTCCATGCTTGGAAATCAATTAAGTATGCTCTATCGTTTGTTTGAGCATATAATACATTTCCCGGATAAAGATGGTCTACGGGATGAAAACCAAACCTTCTAGCATCTAAAATTTCCCTATCTCTTAATCTAGCTGTTTTTTCTCTGAGTCCTTTCTCAGTTATCTGGAATAGATTAAGTCCATCCACAAACCCCATCACAAGTCCTGGAGAAAACTCACCTGTTTTTGGATTTCTAACTCCAGTAAATCCAATTGGCATTGGAACAGAGACATTCAATGCATATAGGGCTTTTGCAATCCCAAATTCATGTTCAAATTTATCAGCTATGGCTCTTTTATTCTCTGGTTTTCCACAATCTCTTCCAATCTTGATAGCATAGTTAGTTCTGCCTATACGATAAACTTCCCCAAAGTTTCCTTCTCCAATTCTTTTCCCAATCCCGTGCTCGGCAATTAACTCTCCTATGTTAATCATTTCATCTCCTCTGTTATTTTATTTTCCCCATTATCAAGAATATTTATGCTTAACTCTACAATTGTCCCTGGCTTGAGCTGAGATTCAAGAATTCTTGGTATAACAATAATGGCTTGAGAGCCGTGCTTCGCTATCTTTTTCGTTATTATAAACTGAGTTTTTTGTTTTTTATCTGGCATTTTCCGCCTTCCAATTTTCAAGAGTATTCAATATTTTCTCTTTCCACTCTGGCCATTTCTTTCTTAAATAATTAGTAACAATAGGTGAGGCAATGGAGGCAACTATAACTGCAGGAACATCTTTAGAATCTGGCGTTCCTGGTAAGATTTGAGGAAATATTGTCTCGCCTAGAGTGTAATAAGCTCCTACAGCCGCGGCAGTTAAAGTTGGGAAATATCTTCCCATAGTTTCAATAAAACGATTGCTTGTTCTGTGCCCATATTCTTCAATCTTGTTTCCGACAAACCCTGAAACTACATTTGCAGCAAAAATTTCTGGCACGTCACCAAAATAAGAGTTTTCTATAGGTAACCATCTAAAACGATCAGAAGTTAATGATGTGGAAAGATGAAGTCGATCATAGTTATTGTAAGCTAACAAAAACTCTCCTCCGACTATTGCACCTGCTATTTTTGCAGATATTCTCTCAAGTTTGCTTATTTTCTCTACCATATTTAGTATCTTGGAAACCTTTTCTAAAGGTTTATTTTATACATCTCTTATGTATAAAATCTTAGAACTCAAGTTTATAAACCTTTCTATTTGTAACTACTTTATAATTACACTTATTAATATATCACCAGACTATCCCCTCATAATTATGAAGACAACATATGCAATATAAATGGCCAAGAAAACAAATCCTTGCCACCTTTTTATCTCATGTTTATTTCCTACAAACAATGCGGCAAATAGTAACAGAGTCGCTCCAAGCATTACAAACATGTCTGCATTTATGAAACTCGGAATTATGACTGGAGAAATTACGGCAGTAACTCCAAGGATAACTAGGATATTGAGTATATTTGAGCCTACAATATTTCCTACAACAATGTCCGGATCTTTTCTTTTTGCAGCTATGAAGCTTGTTACTAGTTCAGGCAGTGAAGTCCCAACGGCAATGATTGTTGCAGATATGAGAAACTCGCTAAGCCCAAAGGCCTTTGCGATGAAGATTGCCCCATCAACAACCCATTTTCCTCCAAAGTACAAAGCAACTAATCCACCAACTATCATTAGGGTAATTACATGTCCACTGTGTGTGTGAATATCTACCTTTTCATTCTCGAGTTCTTCTTTTCCTTTTCTTCCAATCTCAACTGAATAGTAGAAAAATATAATGGAGAATAGTATCATAATTATCCCGGCAACTCGTGTAAGAACATTAAGTTCTATATTATCAATACTATGGTAGTTTGATACTACAATAAGAACTATTACGGCCAGCAATGCAAACGGAATCTCTTTCCATACTGTAGACTTTTGCACTTTTATAGGTGTTATTGCAGCAGTCAATCCAAGAATTAAGAGGATATTTGCAATGTTACTTCCTATTATGTTTCCAAAAGCAATCTCTGTAGAGCCATTTATTGCCGCGAGTACATTCACAATAAACTCAGGCATAGAAGTTCCCAATGCGACAATAGTTAATCCTATTACGAGTGTTGGCACTCCGAATTTTTTTGCCAGTGCTGATGCTCCGTCAACTAGGTACGAGGCCCCTTTTATAAGGAGAAATATCCCAATTACAAGCAATAGTATTTCAATCATAATTCTAGAAAAAGGTTTTTGTTTTTAAAGCTAACTTTTCAGAACTTTACTTCTTCATCGCGAAATATTCCTTCAATCTTCCTGTGCTTTCGTACAATCCAATAAGCTTTTGCTTGATTGCAGCCCTTTCTTCATCGCTGATTTTCATCTGAAGAAGTTTTTCATATATCTTAACAGCATTGTTTCTTTTATTTGATTTAGCGTGGGCTTCGGCTTGGATTTTATAGAATTCTTTAATCTGAACGTAGATATTTTGTTTGTCTCTATCAGGAACTACTTCACCCATAGCTTTTTTCAGGGCTTCGTCAACCCTCTCAAAAGTTCCTGCCTTAACATACATCTCAGCTTCTCTGACATGATACTTTACCTTTTCAGCAATTATTAGAGTCATTAGTGCTGTGTTATTAGCCATCTTTGCAGCTTCAATAAACATGCCTTTTTTGTCATAAATCTCAGAAAGTTTGATGTAGGCAAATTTCCTCTTGTCCAAAGGAAGATTCTTGTCCTTAATGAGTCTGTCGAGATAGTCTATCTTAACATAATCTCCCATCTTTTCAAGTTCCTTTTCAATATCCACTTTAGACATATCTTTGTTAAGCATAAAAGAAAGATATTTGCCTAGTATTTAAAATTTATTATTGCCTATTTGATGAATATTTCGCGGAAGCTTCTCTGAGTTCTTTATCAGCTCCATCAAACTCTTCTTTATTGGCAGCGTAGTCATGCTCTCTTATTAATACGTTATCGAGTCTAAAAGACTTCGCTCCACTTGAATTAATCTTAATTCTATCTACTGAATTATCTCCATCAATATCTTCAAGTCTTCTCGATTCTGTCCACCCTGTGGAAGGATATGTAACAACTTCTTGTGCTCCATTTCCATATCTTATGTATTCTTTGTGCCCAACCCATCCGGTTGGTTTAGAAACTGCGGAATATCCAGGTTTATTTATTTCTTGGCTGTTGCAACCACGATTAATAATATATGGTATTCCGAGTAAAAGTGCAGCCCATGCACTCACGAAACCTAAAGCTTTTAATCCTTCTCCCATAAAACTCAGTTTTGTTCCTAGTTTATAAATCTTAAGAAAGAATAATCACTATAATAAAATTACGATTATGTTCAGAAATTAAACTTCATGTCTTTCACACTTGGAATATATTCGAGACTAAATGGGTGAGCTCCCTCTCTTCTTACGACGCTAATCTTTCTCTCTGGAAAATCTTCTAGTAATTGTCTCATTTGAAAATCATACATATAGGTCGAGACTTCGAGCCCTTCCGGAAGTTTTTCATCAGAACGATAATGACTTAACTCTGAATTGAATAACTTGAAATTAATCCATTCTTCATCAGTCCGGTAAAAAAGATGCGAAAGATTCTTTAGATTGTCCCCATTAGCAGTTGTTATGCTTACAAGAGGCACTTCAGATTCTTCGAATGCCTTCTCCATTTCCTCTTCTCTCGGTATTCTCACACCATATCCATTTTTATCAACATAATCCTTTCTAAATTCCTTTGAGATATCTAGTGTGTCTGGACATATTATATTAAAATTATTTTCTTCAGGAACTTGCTGTCTCGCCATGGCATTTCTAAACCCTCTTTCATAATCTCCAACAGATTTTACATATTCCACTCCCAAGTAGCCAAGAGTTAAGCACGCTGCTCCAACAATAAGTTTTCGCTTAATATCCATCAAAGATAACTCTGATCTCTGTTTATAAGCCTTTTTATTGCAGGATACTGTCAACTTCTCGTCAGATGGCAGCCACTCAAAATATCAAGCTTTTTTATAGTTTTTAATAGACTACTTTAATTATCCTTATGCATATTAATTATCGAGGACAGAATGAGACGATGTGCCTTTACAGAGAATATATTTTGTATCGTTAACTTTTAACAGTTTAATTTATATCACCATCTGACGCTATACATACAATATCTTATTGCAGAAGAACTATAACTTTTCCTTTAACGTAAATAAAAAACAAGCCTGCCTGATATAAAAGTTCATTTAGAAAATATTTAGAAATCGTCATTTTAAAAGATCAAAATTTATTTTTTGGAACCTTTTTTTAAAAGTTCAGTTTTCACCTTTATTTCTGTTTAACAATTTCTACACAAATTCCAGCAGCAACTGTTGCTCCAGCATCTCTTACTGCGAATCTGGATGTGTACGGATTATCTTTTTGTGTTTCAAGGCACAAGTTTCCGATTGGCTTTAATCTTACCTTAGCAACATCACCGTTTTTCAAGAAGTCAGGGTGTTCTTTTATAACTTCTCCTGTTTGAGGGTTTATCTGGGCTATAAGCTCTACAAACTGGCATGGAACCTGGGCTGTGTGTATGTGGAATACAGGAGTATATCCTTTAGCTAAAACAGTAGGATGGTTAATAACGGCAATCTGTGCAATGAACTCTTCAACAATTGGGATTGGTTTAGAAGCATCGCATATAACGTCTCCTCTTGCAATATCTTTCTTTCCAACTCCTCTTATGTTTATTCCAACATTGTCTCCAGCAAGAGCTTCTGATTGAGTTTCATGGTGCATTTCAATAGTTTTAACTTCTCCGTCAATTCCCTTTCCGGTTCTTCCTGGTAAAATCTTAACTTTCTGGCCAATCTTCATTATTCCAGTTTCAATCTTACCCACCGGAACAGTTCCAATTCCGGTTATTTCATAAACGTCTTGAACGGGCATTCTTAAAGGCAAGTTTGTTGGTAATTCAGGCTTAGGGAACAAGTCAAATTGTTCTAAGATTGTGGGCCCTTTATACCATGGCATGTTTGCAGATTTCTTAGCAACATTATCTCCCTTTAATCCTGAGCAAGCAACATAAGCAGAAGGCTTAACTCCAACTTGTGTAAGAAGCTTGTCGATATCTGCCTTAACCGCATTGAACTTGTCTTCTTTGAATTCAACAGCATCCATTTTGTTGATAGCGATTGCAATATTCTTAACCCCCATAGTTCTCAAAAGCCACAAGTGCTCAACTGTTTGAGGCTGAACTCCGCTAGGAGCTGCTATAACTAAGAATGCACAGTCAGCTTGGCTCGCTCCAGTAATCATGTTTTTAACAAAATCTCTGTGTCCTGGTGCGTCAATTATTGTGATTTGGAATTTCTGAGTCATAATCTTCCTGTAAGAAAGGTCAATTGTAACTCCTCTTTCTCTTTCTTCTTTAATATTATCCATTATATATGCAAATTCAAACCCTATCTTCCCATGCTTCTCAGCTTCAGCTCTAAGCTTAGTCATTTCCTGTTCAGTAACCATTCCAGAATCAAACATAAGTCTTCCTACAATAGTTGACTTTCCTGCGTCAACGTGTCCAACGAACACAACATTCATGTTTGGTTTATCTTTAGCCATGTTAAATTACAAAATTCTATGAAGAATTTTCTACATTAATGTAAAAAAAAATTAGTTTATAAACTTTTCTCTTTGAAAAAATTTTAGATTTAGTATAAGATTTTTTGCCTATTAATATCTTTTCTAATCAAGTCTCAATCTGGAAAGAATTTCAGCAGCCATTTCAACATCCTTTGTAGCTGTCGAGTAAGCGAGCCTTATGTAACCCCCTCCACAACTCCCAAACGCAGACCCTTGAATACTTCCTAACGGCGGGTTGCTATCTAATAGTTTTCTAGCTACCTCTATGTCGCTTAGTTCAGTTTCTTTAATCTTGGGAAATAAGTAAAAAGCCCCTTCTGGAGATTGACACTCAAAATGTTTTGAAGAATTTATTCCTTCGACAAGGATGTCTCTTCTTTTTCTGTACTCTGCAACAATATGGTCAAAGTCTTTTTTCACTTCAGCATCTCTTAAGGCTGCAACTCCCCCATGTTGTGTCGCTGAATTTATTCCATTGCAGTGATACAATACAACCTTTCTCAAGTTCGTCATAACTTCTTGATTCTTTGTTGCGATATATCCTAAACGAAGCCCAGTCATATTAAAACTTTTTGAAAAAGTGAAGAGTGAAATTATATTTTCATAATTAGATAGCGAGCCCGGGCTGATATGTTCTACATCGTAGGTTATGTGTTCATATGCTTCATCGCTTAACAAATACAGGCCATTTTTATCTGCAATCTCAACAACCTCTTCAAGATCTCCTTTTGAAAATACCGATCCAGTCGGATTATGCGGCGAATTCAATATTATTGCCTTAGTCTTCCGCGTTATTCTGTCCTCTATCTCTCCAGGATCTAAAGCAAAGCCTCTTTCAGAGTCAAGAGGCGCGAGAACAGGTATTGCTCCACTCTGTCTTATCATCTGAATTGTAGGCGTCCACGTCGGATTATGCGTTATCACTTCTTCTTTTTCTCCAGCATTTATTATTGCATGCAGAGAATAGCTCATAGAGCCAACTCCTCCATCAGTGATAATAACATTTTCTTTAGAATCCAGGGAAATTCTGTTTTCATTAACACATTTATTGTAAACTTCTTGCCTTAGTTCAGGAATTCCTGAGGAGTGAGTATATTTTGTATACTCTTTCATCAATGCTCTTATCATTGCAATCTTGATGTTATCATGAACCGGAAAATCTGGTTCCCCAGATTCTAACCTCAGCGAATTTGGGCTCGCCATCAGCTTATTTCTTATCTCAACAATTTCAGAGAGCTTAATTTCATCCAATACTTTATTGAGGCTCTTCATAAAGAAACTAGAGAACATGTGCTTAAAAGAATGCGTAATCACTATTAATTATAACAATTATTTCTAGATAGATCAATTTGTCAACTTTTTCGATTTTCCCAAATCCCTTAAGAGATAAGTTGCTCTTATCGAGTTTTTCCCGTACGGGATATCGACAAGAGCACTCATTTTATTAACCTCATATACTTCCCCCAAGACATCTTTGTTGAAATGAATGGGAAAATCATAGTCCATAGAAGATGCTCCCTTGCTTATCCAAACTTTATCGCCTATAAATATATTCTCGACTCTCATGTATCGAGAATACAATTGCCTTTATTTAAAAACTAGTGTCGTTATTGGTTAGTTAAGAAAGGCCAAAAAACACCTACCTAATTTATAATCCTTGAAAATGAAGAGTTCTCGTCTCAATCCCCAATTCAGTAAAAAAATCGTATTGTTTAAAATCAGTGCTGGCATACAATCCAACGTAACTGGGGTATTTTGGGAAAATAACAATTGAATTGGCATCTTCAGGAATATTTTCTAGTTCAAATTTTTGTCCATCCCCATAATAATCTGGTTGTAGGTTCAAGCTGCTAAACACTCTAAATGGAATTGTTACTGGGGCGGTTGGAAGACATCTTATTCTACATCTTGGAACCTCTCCCTTAAAACTTGTGAAAAATTCCAAGTCATCAATATCTTTGAAAATCCAAATTGGTTCTAGTCCACAAATATTCCTCATCATAAAATGATTTAGTCCGAGTTTTTAAGAATTATTGTGTTATCAAGAGAAACTGAAAACCGGGCTTATTACTGGAGATTCTCTGTATCCTGGGTCTGGGGCTTCTTCTGATTCGCGGTCCCCTCTTTTTTCCCTTATTTCACTTACCATAAGAAGTTTTTCCCTTGTAATCTCCTTCTTTTGTTTTCTATTGAAATATCTTTCTGGGAGCGCTTTAAAAATTATGTCAAATGTTTCAGCATTTTCGCTTCTCAAGATCATTTCAAGTTGACTTTTCTTTTTATCCTCATCCTCAACTGCTCCTTCATATACCAATGCCCCTCTTATTACTTCTTTGCTGTGATCAGTCAGGTCAAACTCTACCGACTTATAACTTGACTTAGTCACAAGCCAGTCTTTACTTTCCCGCATATTCATATCTATCTCTTCAGGCGATTCACCGCGTATTATTGTTATTTTAGGACCTTCAAAGAAAGAGAAATTTCCTATGTATATATTGTCCAATGTGACTACGTTTGCATTAATCCTAGGAATCTTCTCTCCGTTATTACTGCTATATCTATGGTCGTCGGCCTTTATGTATTCTTCCAGGTTGCTGTATTGAACCTGTGGTGCTATTTCCCGAACTGCCCATTTCATTGCTTTCCACGGAGGGAATCTTTTCTTTAGGAGCATTTCATAATTGTGGATAACATCTGATATGCTTTCAGCCTCGTATAACTTGTGTTTTTTCACAATGCTGTCTATTATTTCTCTTGGAATAGAAATCCTTACTCCGGCAATGCAGGAAGAAATTCTTTTCTGGCTCCCGTATTTATTCTCCATTCCAGTATAATACTTTTCCATCATCTGGTTGGTTATTTCTTTCATCTTTAATCAACAAACTTTGTATTTTTAAGAATTTATGTGTTATCTGTCTAAGCTTATGAGTTATTTAGCTATCAGAAATATTCTCCAACTTCTTACCTGTATTGGTATTAATTAGCCACGAGCCTTTTCTTAAGATTTCATATTTTCTCCCACTTGGGCCGACAACAGTTGCATTGTAAACATCCATATGCGCAGGATTCCTTATCAGTTCAGGAACTGCCTTTTTTGCAGCCTCGCTGGGTCTATCAGCAACAACTTCAAAATAGCTAGGTCTTAATGGTTTGTCATTAAAAATGATAATATTCTGATAGTCTATTCTATATACTTTATCCTCTCCCATTGAAAACACACTTTCTTTATATTTAAAAGGATTTATGCATTAAAAAATAGACTTTTGTGTATACTAGTCGATTATACAGTAAACTTGGTCTCTCTGAGAAATTTCTGCGTTACTCTCTGGCTTTCATCAAGTCTTTCAATCTCACTCTCTAAGTTGCCGGAGTCTAGGTTAAGCATTACTTTCAAAGTTGTAAGATCATAACTCGGAAAAGAAAAATTTCCTTGTGATTCGTAATCCATGGCTAATGGTAAATAACTAACTATTTAAGAATTATTGTGGTTATGTAAGATATTTAAACACCAAGCTTGGCTAATAGTGATGCTGCTTGAAGATATTTTTGCCAAAGGAAGTCTTTACTACAAATACAATCCAATTATTCAATATGTCATAAAACCAACTTTAAAGTTAGTCGATGCTCACAACCATCCTCTTAGGGGTGGTTTTTCAGCAGCATTAGCTTCAGGGGTTGCACACTATCTCTTATTGGAAGGGATATCTCAAGCTTCAGATTATTTTTTAGGTTCAAAAATAGTTAATGAAGAAACAAAAATTGCAATTACTCAAATGCCGTGGCCAGTCCATTTTTGCATAGGTGTTAGCATGCTATCTAATCTAGGAGTTGGACTAGGAAAACATATGGAAAAGAAAGATCATTAATCATTACTGGTTCTTTGCCAAGCCTTTTCTGTCCCTATGCAAACTTGTTTTATTTACTAACAATAACATTCGTAATGATTTATAAACATATCAGCATTATGCATCTTTATGAAACTTCAAAACATAAAATCAAGAGAGGTAGTGAAGATTCTCCAAAAACAAGGATTTGAGATTAAGAGGCAAAGCGGAACTCATGTTATTCTAAGAAAAGAGGAGAAAACAGTAGTTGTCCCAATTCATAAAGAAACAATGCCAATTGGAACTTTAAAGAGTATAGAAAAACAATCCGGAGTTAATTTTAGAGAAATAATCTAGTAACCATTAAAGGCTCTTCTTTTTCAAGTAATTCTCTTTTTTCAGGAGCTACTTCCAATAAAAGTTTAATTCCACTTTTAAGATTATTTAATGCATCATCCAATGTTTCTCCATGATCACTAATGCTTAATTCTGCAGCCTCAACTACAAATATCTTCTTTCCTTCTAATTCTTCTTCATGTACTGAAACACTGCAAGATAATTTCTTTTCCATATTTTACACAATAATCTGGGATATTTAAGTTTGTTGGTTATATTTTCAACCTCTACTTCAATATTTTTTCTTGTTTTCGAAGTTGATATTATTCTTCCAAAATCAACTGTTTTAATGACCATAAAAATTACTTTAATAAATAATATATAAAACTATTGGTTTTCTGCCAACCCTTTCCTGCTTCTTATCTTTCTTATGACTTCATCCTGCATATTTACCGGGATTCTCTCGAATTGCTGATCAAGTAAAGAAGAAATTCCTCTTCCTTCAGTAGCAGATCTTAAGTCGCTTGCCCATCCAATCATCTCAGAAACTGGTATCTTTGACTTAACATGAACCGTTGTATTCTCTTGGGTAACGTCGAGCATTTGTCCTCTTTTTCCTCCAACAAGCTTTGTTATTGTTCCAAGGAATTTATCAGGAATTTCAATAACATGTATCTGTAAAGGTTCAAACAAAGAAGCATTGGCATCTTTCATAGCTTCAGTTATGGATTCTCTAACTGCAGGATAAACCTGGGCAGGACCTCTATGGATCGCATCTTCGTGAAGTTTTATATCCATTAATGAGAATTTCATTTTCATACACGGCTCTCTCGCTAAAGGACCCTGATCCATCACCATTTCAAAAGCATCAAGAATCATTTCAATAACCTCTCCAATATGAACCTCCCCTCTTGTTTCATCCATAAATATACATCCTTTGTATATGTCTCTTAAATTTCTTATCTCGTCTCCACCCCAGTCTAGCTTTGTCAAAGTATCGGCCATGTCTTGATTTTTTTTCTTTATTCTTCCTTCAGGCAAAGTCCCAGATTTTATCGCCTGATAAACATTTTCTTCTAGCGGTTCTACTTGAATGTAGAAGCTATTGTGTTTATTTGGAGATTTTCCTTCCATTGTATCCGACTCTTTGACAACAGTTTCCCTATAGACAATTATCGGTTGAGAAGTCTTTACATCCAATCCTTTCTCAGTTTTTATTCTGTTCTCTATAATCTCAAGATGCAATTCTCCCATTCCAGAAATTAAACTCTCTCCGGTCTGTTCATTAATCTCAACCTTTATCGAAGGGTCTTCTTTAGACACTTGCCTTAATATCTCAACCAATTTAGGAAGGTCAATCATCTTTTTTACTTCAATGCTCTTGGTGATAACAGGCTCGAAAATATGCTTCAACTCTTCAAATGGAGTTTCAGGTCCTGATGTCACGGTTTCTCCAGCCTCTCCAGTAATTCCAGAAACAGCAAGAACATTTCCAGGACCAATTTCGTCTAACTGTTCAGGTCTTATCCCGTTATAAACTAAGACCTGCTGGATTCTTTGTTTTTTCTTCGCGAGGTTCAGATATACTTCCATCCCATTAGTTATCTTTCCAGAAAATAATCTTCCTGCGGATATTTCTTTCCCACTCCGCTGATCTATAATGATTCTGGTGATTACAAAAGCAGTCTTTCCGTTAGGGTCACAGTTTTCCAGATTTTTACCAAATTCGCTATCATGATCTCCGTGCCAAATTTTAGCAATTCTATATTTCTGGGCTTCTAAAGGGCTTGGAAGGTGCTTAACTACCATGTCTAAAATTACTTCATAGAGAGGGGCATTTTTCCAAAACCAGTCTTTTCTTTCCTCATCGGATTTTTCATAAACACTCAATATATCTTTGAAATTTACACCTTTCTTTTGCATGTAAGGAACAGATAGCGCCCAATTTTCTCTCGCAGATCCAAATGCAACACTTCCATCTCCAATTCCAACTTTCCATTTGTCCTTATATTCTTTTTCAGCAATTTTATCAATTAAATCATTAAATTCTTCAAGAATCTTTATGAATCTCTCTTGCATTTTCTCAGGAGTAAGTTTAACTTCCTTTATCAACCGGTCAACTTTGTTAATAAATAAAACTGGCTTAACTCTTTCCTTTAATGCCTGCCTAAGAACAGTCTCTGTCTGGGGCATTATACCCTCAACAGCACAGACAAGAACAATTGTACCGTCTATAGCTCTCATAGCTCTTGTAACATTTCCTGAGAAGTCAACGTGCCCGGGGGTATCAATTAAATTAACTAAATATTCTTTTCCATGGAATTCGTGAACCATAGAAACATTTGCAGCATCAACAGTCATTAATCTCTCCTGCTCATCGGAGTGTTGCCAGGTTGCCATACCTCCCTCAAGGTCTCCAGCGTTCTTTGTTGCCATATGTCCCGAAGCGGCTAGAAGATTGTCTGTGAATGCAGTCTTACCGTGGTGAATATGGGCAGATGTACAAATATTCTTGATCTGTTCTCTGATCTTACTAATTTTTTTTATTTTGTCTATTTGTGATTCCTTTTCTGTCATGTTTGGTGGCAAATATCTTAAAAGATATCTGAATAATAGTTAATTGCAAAATTGGTTTAAAAAGTTGTTGGTGAGCTTGATGATGCAGCACCACAAATCTTTTATAGTTAAATTTTAACGTAAACCTATGCCAACGTTAGCAAGTATCTTAAAAAAAGAAAAGTTTGGTAATGGAAAAACTGTAGATGAAAATCAAGAGGTTATTGCATGTGCAGTAAAGGTCTATCTTAATAGTCATCGAGCTGTTTTAAGTTCTGATATAGAAGATGCGTTTGTAGAGGTTGTGAAGGGAAATTCTCTTTACTATCCATTTCCACTAGAAGGTGTTCAAGGGGCCTATCTCCATTCTTGGGCTGCAGCATTCCCCACTTCCAATCCAGCCCTAAGAAGAGAAAGCTTTGGGTTTAGCTCTATGCCATTAAGAGACGCTGCACTTCTCGTAATCACTCCAGAAAAAAAATCAGACATTGCAATCACTCCAGGCAGAACAACAGTCTATTATAAATCAGAAGAAGCCTTAAGAGAATATATGTCTGCTAGATTAACCAAAACAGGGAGAATTGTCCATTATACTTTCTCAGAGAAACCAGCAGAGCCAACACAGACAAAAAAGGCAAAAAAGAGTTAATTATCTCGCACTGGCTTTCTTCGCAAAACCTGCTTTTTGCCCCTTAAGCTCTTCATTTATGTAAAAATCTGAAATCTTCATGTCAATGTCTATTAATAATCTTGTCAGTTTGCTTTCTTTATCCAAAGAATAAAGCCACGCCTTGCCTAATTTTCTTGTTTTTTTTACAAAGCCCCTTTTAATGAGTATTTCAATAATCTTTTCTACAGTTTCCCACTTTGTCTCTGTTTCTTTTGATATAAATGATATTGGATAATCAAAATCCTCAAAACTAACAAAAAAATCTAAAACCTTCACAAAAGGTGATTCTCCAAATACTAAAACAAATGATGATCTTTCCATGTTTTATCTCAATTTATGACATTTAAATATTTTACCTTTGAGGATTTTTAATTACCTTTGGTAAAATATCTTAAAAA
>C687J35174_10001318_pt1 | contig 36017 bp, 32 predicted proteins | sample RifCSPhighO2_01_FD_35174 | JGI IMG/M metagenome (IMG submission 35174) | reverse complement strand
ACAACTTTTTCTAAGTTGTTAGATGACATTATTTTAAAATTAATATTTATACTTATTACCAGAAACAAACTTAAAATATAAAACGTATATAAAAAGATTCTTTTAACTATTTTTGTTGAATTCATATTGTAATAAATTAAATTTTCTTTAAGCAATTCTTTAAAAGAATCGAATATTTTGAAATAAAAAGCCACACAATATATAAAAATTACTGAAAGTAAAAAAATCTCAAAATTACTTTGCTTAGCAAGAAAAAAGCTTAATACAAAAAATATCCAATTGATACCCAATTTATCATATTTTATAATAATTAAATTAAAAAGAGATTATTTATGAGGCAATTTCCTAAGATATCAGTTGTAATCGCAACCTTCAATTCTGACCGAACTTTAGAGAAATGCTTAAATTCTTTATACAAGCAGAATTATCCCAAAGATAAACTGGAAATTATTATTTCGGATGGTGGTTCAACCGACAAAACAAAGTCTATTAGTAAAAAATTTAACGCGAAAATTGTTCGGGTGCCTAAAAATAGGCAAAACGCAGAGTTTAATAAAGGGTTCGGACTTAAATTCATAACCGGCGAATATGTTTTATGTATTGATCACGACAATGTGCTCCCAAACCCAAACTGGCTAAAAAATATGCTCTATCCCTTGGTTAAAAACGATGAAATTGTTGCCACCGAGCCGATACGCTATCACTATGACCCGAATTTCAGCCTGCTTGATCGTTATTTTGCCTTATTCGGAGTTAATGATCCTGTTCCTTATTATCTTGGTAAGGCTGATCGAATGGATTATATACACGAAAATTATAATCTGATCGGTAAAGCGGAAAAAAAAGATAGTTATTTTCTGGTGAGTTTTGACAAAAACCGGCCTAATAATATTCCCACCCTTGGAGCTAACGGATTTTTAATCAGAAAAAAATTTTTATTTCAAGCACAAATTAACCCGGAAAAATATTTTCATATAGATATAAACGTAGATTTGGTTAAAAAGGGTTTTGTAAAATATGCTTTTGTAAAAACCACAATTATTCATTTAACCGACAGTACCATTTTAGACTTTCTCAAAAGAAGGATATTATTTATAAATCAATATTATTTTAAAAACTTGAGATTAAGGCGCTACAGCGTATATAACTCAAGCGATAATTTGAAATTACTGCTTTTCATTCTATATTCAATTACCTTCATTAAACCGATATTGGACAGCTTAAGAGGCTGGTTAAAAATAAAGGATATTGCATGGTTCATACACCCCGTCATGTGTTTTGCGGTTTTAAATATCTATGGTTTTACTTTTTGCAAAAATATAATTAGAAGATTAAAATTTTTTTGATACAATAACCGAAATGATTAAATGTAGAATTTGTTCACATAAAGTAATTCCCATCATTACTTTCGGTAAAATGCCAATCGCCAACGGCTTTGTCAAAAAACCTTCTCCAAAAGAATTCGTCTTTGTGCTCGGAATTGTTTTTTGCCCCAAATGTTTTATGGTTCAACTTGAGGAAACCGTGCCGCCGGAAAAAATGTTTCATGACCACTATCAATTTTTCTCGTCTACGTCAAAAGGAATGGAGAATCATTTTCGGGCACAGGCCAAGCATATAAAAAAATTAATCAAGAAAAATAAAAATCCTTTTGTTGTTGAAATCGGGTCCAATGATGGAATAATGCTAAAAAATTTAGTCAAATCAAAAATCAAACACCTGGGTATAGAACCCTCAAAAAATGTAGCTCAGGTATCAAAAAAATTCGGCGTAAATGTGGAGTCTGTATTTTTCAATCAAAATTATGCCAAAAAAATTTCTAAAAAATACGGAAAAGCAAATATAATCTGCGGCTCAAATGTAATCTGCCATATCGAATTTATCAACTCTGTCTTTGAGGGTGTGGCAGAATTATTAGCTGACGATGGTATTTTTTTCTTTGAAGAACCTTATATTTACGATATTATAAAAAATTCTTCTTTCGATCAAATTTACGATGAACACGTCTTTTATTATTCCGGTTTATCTGTTTCAAACCTAGCAAAACGCAATGGACTGGAGTTGGTTGATATGAAACATCAGGATGTTCACGGAGGATCAATGCGCTACTATCTTAAAAAACTAAATAAAAATAAAATTTCAAGTGCGGTTAAAAAATATATAGCTTTGGAAAAAAGAATAAAACTGAATACAATAGAAGGTTATAAAAACTTTAGAAAAAAAGTAAATAAAATATGTTCTGACCTGAAAAAACTTCTTTTAAAACTTAAAAAACAAAGGGCTAAGGTTGTGGGATATGCGGCTACATCAAAAAGCACGACTCTGCTTAACTATGCCAAAATCGGTCCTGATCTTATTGAATATATCTCGGATACGACTCCGACTAAAATCGGTCTTTATTCACCGGGGTCGGGAATACCCGTTAAAGACTATAAATATTTTTCTAAACATCACCCAATGTACTCGGTACTTTTTGCCTATAATCATAAAAAGGAGATTCTGGCTAAAGAAAAAGAATACCGCAAAAAAGGCGGTAAATTTATCACTTATTTTCCTAAAGTAAATGTGGAGTAAGGAATTATGGATTTTTTTTCAAGAAAAAATATTTTAATTACAGGAGCAAATGGGTATATAGGGTCCTCCTTAACTAATAAACTAAAACAGAGCGACTGCAAGCTTTTTCTGCTTTCACGAAAAGGCGGAAAATCTATGAAAAATATTACCTGGTATAAGGGGGATATTACTGAAAAAGGTATCTGGAAAAAAATTTTGCAGGATATAGATTTGGTTTTTCACTTTGCCGCTCAGACTAGTTCGGCAATTGCAAACTCAAATCCAGCCAAAGACGCAATACATAATTTTTTACCGATTACAGAATTTATAGAAACGTGCAAAAACTACGGCTTCAGGCCGGATTTTATTTTCAGCGGTACGGTAACACAAGTTGGATTAACGAAATCCATCCCGGTGAATGAAAAATTCAGGGATAATCCTGTTACGATTTATGACATTCACAAACTTGCCGCGGAGAAATATCTGCAATATTATAGCTCTGAGTTTAACGGTAGAACGACAATTCTCAGGCTGCCAAACATTTACGGACCGGGTCAGGCCAGTAGCAGAGCAGACCGCGGCATAGTAAATTTAATGATTAAAAAAGCACTTCTAGGTGATTCGTTAACTGTCTTTGGCTCGGGAAAATATATTAGGGATTACCTTTATATCGACGATGTTGTAAGCGCTTTCCTGACTGCTGCTAAAAAAATTAAAAAAATCAACGGCAATTATTATATTCTGGGAACCGGTAAGGGACATTCAATTTTGCAAATGGTTAATTTAATAAAAAAGGAGGTTGAAAAAAGAATAAATAAAAAAATAAAAATTGTTTTTCGTGAATTTCTACCAGGCACGTCACGCATTGAACTGCGCAATTTCATCGCAGATCCGTCTTCCTTTAAACGGGACTCGGGCTGGAAGTCTGCTATAATGCTTCAGGAAGGTATTAAAAAAACTGTAGAGTATTTTGCGAATTTAAAATGAATATTTTAATACTTGGCGGGGCAGGCTTTCTGGGCAATAATCTCATTAGGCTTTGTCTGAAAAAATTAAATACAAAAATAGTTGTGGTTGATTCGCTCGACCCTCGATTAAAAAGCAACCTTTATAACCTGAAGGACGTCCTTAATAAAATAAAGTTTATCAAAGGTGATATACGCAACGCAAAATTAATGGCTAAAACAGTAAAGAACCAAGATATTATCTTTAACTGTGCTGCGCAAACATCACACCCGCTATCACTAAAAAATCCATTTTTAGATGTTGAGATTAACTGTCTTGGAAATCTGACTGTTTTAGAGGCGGTCAAAAAATACAACAAAAAAGCTAGACTAATTTACACGTCAAGTAGCACGCTCATCGGTAAGGCCAGAGATGAATCCGTGGATGAGAAACATTCCGAGAAACCCCTTGATATTTACTCTGCCAACAAAGGGATAGTCGAAAAATACTACTATATTTACGGAAAAGTCCACGGCTTAACCACCTTAAGTTTGCGTTTTGCCAACCTATACGGTCCTTATGGCAAAGGGTCGCCGGATTTCGGATTCATTAATTATTTTATCGATCTTGCCAACCGCAATAAAGAAATAACGATTTTTGGCAGCGGTAGGCAAAAAAGAAATGTAATGTTTGTTGAGGATGCTGCAGAACTTCTGTACCGTTGTGCTCTAAGAAAAGATATCTTTAATGATGTTTATTTTGCAGTTCATCGTGAACATTATTCTATTTACGAAATTGCTAAAACTATAGTTAAGGTATTTAACAAAGGTATACTGAAAAGAATTCCCTGGCCTGACATCAGAAAAAAAATTGAGATCGACAATGTAATTATCAGCGGAGCTAAACTATTTTACAAGATCAACTGGGAACCTAAATACAATCTTGAGAACGGACTAATAAAAACAAAACTAATCATTGATAGTCAGACTAAAAAAAATTAATATATTAGGATGAACATCTGCATTACTGGTGCTTTGGGACATATTGGTTCAAGCCTCATAAGAAATTTAAAAAGTCGTGATATTGGCAGAGTATTTCTTATTGATAATTTGAATAAACAACGGTATTGTTCCTTGTTTGATCTGCCGAATAAGCCAAAATTTGTCTTTGTCGAAACTGATATTCTTTCCAAAAAAATGGAGTTAATAGTTAAAGATTCGGATATTGTTATTCATCTGGCAGCTATCAGCGATGCAGAATCTAGCATCAAGGAAGCCGCTGAAGTAAACAGAGTAAATAGGGTAGGATTGCGGTATATTGTTAAATTGTGTTCAAAATACCATAAGTCCTTGTTATTTCCTTCAACGACCAGTGTTTACGGTTCGTCGGCTAAAATACTGAATGAAGAGTCCACTGGCAAAAATATTCAACCTCAATCGCCCTATGCTGAATCTAAACTTTACGGAGAAAAATATATTATGTCGGAAGCGCAAAAAAAAGGATTTAAATATACAATACTCAGATTTGGTACAATCTTTGGATATTCAATCGGAATGAGATTTAATACTGCAGTAAATAAATTTGTTTACCAGGCTGCAACCGATCAAAATATTACGGTTTGGAAAACTGCCTTAAACCAAAAAAGGCCATACTGTGATCTTGTTGATTGCATATCGGCAATTAATTATGTAATCGAATCCAATCTGTTTAACAATCAAATTTATAATATAGTTACACTAAATCTGACAGTCAAAGATATTATTGTTGAAATTAAGAAATTCATTCCTCAGGTCAAAATATCTTTTATAAAATCTGCGATCATGAATAAATTATCCTATTCTGTAAGTAATGAAAAGTCTCTAAAAAAGGGATTTAAATATTCGGGGAATTTAAACCGGAGTATTAAAAAATATATTCAAAAACTCGGGAATGTTAGTTTTTTAGTAAAAAAAATATGAAAGTTCCTTTTTTAGACATAGGTGCAACCTATAAAGAACTTGAAACACAAATAGATAAGGAATTTAAAAAGATCATGAACAGCGGCTGGTATATTTTAGGTCAAAGCGTTAGCAAATTCGAAGACGAATTTGCAAAATACTGCGGCGTAAAATACTGTATTGGAGTAGGAAACGGCATGGACGCTTTGGAACTGATTTTAAGAGCCTACAATATTGGACCCGGTAATGAAGTGATAATACCAGCGAATACTTATATTGCAACCTCATTGGTGGTAAATCTCGTTGGGGCAACCCCGATTTTAGTTGAACCGGAAGAGGCTACTTACAATCTAGATCCAAGCAAAATTGAAAAAGCTATAACTAAAAAAACCAAAGCGGTTATCGCGGTTCATCTCTACGGTCAAACAGCCAACATCAAAAAGATCAAACCGATCTGCAATATATATAAATTAAAACTTATCGAAGACGCCGCGCAAGCGCACGGAGCACTTCACTTTGGCAAAAAAGCCGGATCACTGGGAGATGCGGCAGGATTTAGCTTTTATCCCGGGAAAAACCTTGGAGCTTATGGTGATGCTGGAGCAATAACTACCAATGACAAAAAAGTTGCCGGATATGTAAAAATAGCGAGAAATTACGGTTCGGAAAAAAAGTACTTCAACTTAATTAAAGGTTTTAATACCCGTCTTGACGAGCTACAGGCTGCAATGCTTTCAATAAAGTTAAAATATCTGAATTTATGGAACGAAAGACGCCAAAAAATAGCCCATTATTATCTTGAAAATTTAAATCCAAACAATAAAAACTCATTTATATTGCCTAAAATAGGGGTAGGGAATAAACCTGTCTGGCATTTGTTTGCAGTGCTTAGCAAAAAAAGAGACAAACTTATTGAATTGTTAGATAAAAAAAATATCGGTTACTTGATACATTACCCTTTGCCTTTATACAAGCAAAAAGCCTACCTTGAATTAAATCATCTGCAAAAAAATTTTCCTATCTCAAACAGAATCGCAAATCAAGTTATCAGTTTACCCATGGGTCCGCATTTACAACAAAATCAGGTACAATATATAGTTGAAACTGTAAATAAATTTATAGATACTTATATCTAAGTTGCTTTTTAGCTATGAAAATCCTGAGTTCACAAAATCTGATAGGAACCGCAACCGCTCGTCTTTCAATTCAATCTTATCTGCCAAAGAAAATAATCGAAGGAGTAAAAACAATAAGCATCAAAGTCCACACAGGTGAAGACGGTACTTTTGAGGAATTGCTCCGACTAGACCAAAAAGGAATCTTGCGCAGCTTTCCTGACTTTCAGCTTAGACAAATTAGCCGATCACAACTTTTACCGGGAGCCGTTAAGGCTTGGCATGTTCATTTTAATCAAGAAGATATTTGGTATGTTCCGCCCGAAAATCATATGTTATTAGGTTTGTGGGATCTGAGAAAAGATTCACCAACCAGTGACTTAAAAATGAGAATTACTCTCGGAGCGGGTAATTCGAGATTGGTTTATATTCCAAGAGGAGTGGCTCACGGCATTCTTAATGTCAATAATTATACCGGTACTATATTTTATTTCATGAATAATGAGTTTAATCCGGACAAACCTGACGAACAGCGATTGCCTTGGGATGCGCTCGGCGCAGAATTTTGGCAACCGGTAAAGGGTTAATCAGAATGACTACAACCCGGCACGTCAAAAAAGTCTATCAAAAAGGATACGCCAAAACCAAACATCTTCTTAGCGATCCCCGTTTAACCAAAGTACTGGAGATTGCAAAAAAAAATTACCGCGGTAAGGTCGATAAATTGCTTGATCTGGGTTGCGGGGACGGGTATTCTACCAAAATATTGGCAGCCGCTTTAAAAGCTAAAAGAAGTTTTGGAATAGATATTGCGTCAGAAGCCGTAAAGATGGCAAAAGAGTCAGATATTAATGCTATTCAATTGGATATCGATGAAAGTAATTTTCCTTACCCGGTGAATTATTTTGACTTCATATTCTGCGGAAATATTATTGAGTTGGTAGCAGATGCCGACCATTTATTAAGCGAAGTTAAAAGAACACTTAAACCAAATGGAATTTGTCTGGTTACTTTTCCCAATATAGCTTCCTGGTTAAGTCGAATTGCGCTTTTTTGTGGATATTTGCCGTTTTATTACCGTGTATCAACTCATTATGATCTTGGTAAAATGTTCGGATCTGTCAAGAGGGGAGGGTCTACCGGATTTATCCGACTTTTTAACTTATCTTCATTTTCCTTACTGGCTGACTTGCACGGTTTAAAAAATAATTATTCTTATGGAATATACGAAGAGTCTTTGCCGGCACCGATAAAATTTATTGATAAAATATTTTCAAATTACCCACCGCTTGCTTCTAGGTTAATCTGTGTTTTAACTCCGAATCCTGATAAAATAACTAAATGAAAAAAAGAGTTGTCATCGCTACCCATGTTTTTTCTCCGGGTACTTCTCAAGCTTTTTATAAATATTGTCAGCGCAAAAAATTTAATGCAATTTTTATTCAACACCCTTTGTTTGGAAATATATTCAGCTGGTTTTGGGGAGCCGTGGATACATTCTGGCAAGTCTTTAGACAGGGTAAAAAATATGACCTTTTCTTCGGCTCCAACAGGCTGAATACCGCAGTTGGAATTATGTTAAAAAAAGCGGGAAGAGCAAAAAAAGTGATCTATTTTTCTCCCGATTGGTCGCAGAAGCGCTTTAAGAATAACTTATTAAATTATTTCTTTCAAAAGCTTGATTATTTTTGTGTCAAATATGCCGATATCGTTTGGAATTCTTCACACGAGATGAAACTTGATCCAATGATGAAAGAGAGGCTAAACCTTGGATACCCTAAAAAGTGGTTAAACAAGCAGATCCAGGTTTCAGACGGTACCGACGACTACCCAATTCCGGAATTTAGCAAAATTAACCGTTACAGAATTGGTTTTGTCGGACACTTGAAAAAGGAAATGGGGGTTCAATTAGCAATCGAGTCTCTGACCGAAATAAAAAAAACCGTACCCGATGTTTCTTTGTTAATTATCGGCAGCGGCCCCTATGAAGACCATCTCAAACTAATGGCAAAAAATTTGCCTGTCGAATTTACCGGATTTATAGGAAACATATTTGATGTTTACAAAATACTAGCAAGATGCGCCATTGCAATTGCACCATATGAAGAAACCAATGAAAATATTTCCCAATTTAGCGATCCCGGCAAAACAAAAAATTATTTCTCGGTAGGTTTGCCTATCATCATTACCAAAGTGCCGAAGATAGCCGATGAGATTGATTATGCAAAAGCGGGAATTGCAATTCATTACAGAAAACAGCAATTTATTAATGCGGCTGTCAAACTGCTTAAAGAAAATAATTTAAAAATTTATCGGAAAAACGTTTTGCAGCTAAAAAAGAAATACGGTTGGGATAGGATCTTTGACCGTGCACTAAGATTGACCAATAATTCAAAATGACTAAGAAGATCTGTTATTTTTACTCAAATTACCACCTTGCTGAGATTACCGGCCAGCCGGCCTTAGTTGAAAAATTAATCTCCAAGGCAAAAGAATCTTCATATCAGGTATCTGTTGTTTCAAACGCGCTTCAGAAAAAGCAGTTCATTAAAAATAACGTCAATTATTTTTTAGTCGCGGGTAATGATAATTTCAGATCTTACGCTTTTAATTTAATTTACATTCTAAAAATACTGATAAAAATCAGGCCGGATGTAATCCATGTAAACGGATTATTAATGTGCCTCTACGTTTGGATCATGGCCCGCTTTTTGAGGATTAAACTTTTTTCTCTGATATCGGAAACAACTGATAAGATCAGCCCATTAGCTAAAATTTTTTTTTCATTCATCTCGAGAGACATTAAAACTGTTTTTACCACTTGCAATTACATTAAGGGACAGTTGATCAAATTTGGAGTAAATGAAAATAAAATTAAAGTAGTACGGATCGGTTTAGATCAAAAATTTTTAAAATCAAATCAAAAAGATGAACAGTTGTGGGATATTTTTTATTTTGGTGACAGTAATTATGCAAGAGGTTTTGACATAGTGGTTAAGCTTGCGCAAAGATTGAAAAAGTTTAAATTTCTATTCTCAATTCGATTTCAGGAAAAAGAGTGTGAAAAAGAAATAAATATCGTAAAAAATTTGACGAATGCCAAACTTTCCTTCTACCCTCAAGGAGAGAATCTGCATTCTATGTTATCAAAGTCAAAGATAGTGGTTCTGCCTTACCGTTGGATGCTTATTCGCCCGCCAATCTCTTTATTAGAAGCCCTGGCTGCCGGTAATTGTGTTATCACTTCTCATCTTCCCGGAAATAGTGAGATTATTAATAATAAAGAAAATGGAATTCTTATAAATTTCAAACAGCTTCATCAAGTCTCTAAAATCATAAAATCTTTAGTCAATAATTATGAAAAACGCATGAAGATGGGAACTGAAGCTAAAAAAACGATAACGAAGATTTATACGTCAAAAGAATATAGTAAAATAATAGACTATTATGCACACCGAGAAAATTCGCAATAGATTGGTTGCTTTATGCTATTCTATTTATCCAAAAAAAATTTCCGCATTGCTTTTAAAATCAGACAGTGAACTGCATATCTTCTTAAAAAAAAACCGTTTAGACCATTATTTCGCCTTAAAATATGACAAAGAATCAAAATTGATTGCTGAGTATAAAAATTACAAATTAAAAATAGCTAACTCATTAAGAATCCTCAGGAAAAAACTTAAAAATAATAGATTTATTGTTATAAAAACTTTGTCTTCCTATCCTCACGTTACAAGCGATCTTGACATAGTTGTTGAAAAAGCTGATACTGCCGTTAAATTTAAAAATATTCCGCTGCCGATTGCATATGATATTAGTCATCAGATTTCCTGGACTGGAGATGAGGAGATTAGCCATAACTTCATTTGGTCAAACACAGAAAATTCTGAATTTGCGGGTATAAAAATTCTTGTTCCAAACCAAAAACTTGACATTCTGATAAGATCTGCCCATCTACCATTTGAACAGGCAGAAATTAGACTGGGAGAGTTACTGCACATTTTCAACCAAATGAAAAATATTAATTGGTCGATAGTATCCGAGGAAGCAATTTTGAATAGCTGGCCAAAAACTTTTATCCGGACAAAAAACTTTTTTGCTGAGATTCACCATAAGTTATTTTTTGAGAAAAATTATTTAGTTTTTCCCCATAAGTTACCTTTATCAGACCTTGCTTTGGCGTTAATTGAAAAAAAGGCATGGCAAAAACTTTGGGGTGGACGATATGTTATCAAGCACAGATTGGGCATATGAAGAAATTATTAATCGCTTTTAGCGGATTTGACGGCACCGGCAAATCAACCTTAGCGAAAAAAATAAAAATTTATTTCGAAGGGAAGGGCTTCCAAGTAGCATATAAACACGCGCACGGATACACCATCTCTGAGAATAGCTTTGGAATTAGCAAGGAAGCTGTTAAAAAATATAAATGGATGTTAAAGTTGGCTTCTCCGGTTGTTTTGTTTGACAGTTGGATTACTTATTTATTTAAGTACAAACCGATTTTAAAAGCAAATATATTGATATGCGACCGGTATTTTTACGATAAAATTGCCAGACTTTTATATTATCGAGTGATCGGCCTAAATTTGGCCAAACTTTATCTAAAATTACTTCCTAAGCCTGATTACATTTTCGTTTTGGATCTAAATGAAAATATAACCCTGCTTCGAAAAAAAGAATACTCTAAATACCAAATTAAAAGATTCAGGACTTATTATAAATTTATAGCTGATCAACTAAATGTTCCAATTATTCCAACGTCTTCGTCAATAAATAAAACTTTGGAAAAAATTTTAATAACGTCAAGAATAAATGAAATTACTAAATAATAAAACAAGTATACTTTTTTTAAACATTTACGGAGGGGGTTTTTTACCAGGCGGTACTGAAATATTTCTAAAGAATCTACTCAAGGAAATTCGTGAAAACGATAAAAAATCCAAATTCTTTCTTGCAACCTTCAACAAAAAAAATAATATTTATTCAAAATATGTAAACATCATCGATGACAGTTATTTAACAAGATTTTTGGAAAATTATACTGTACTTAAATTCCAATATTCATATCCCATACTCGGATTTATTACATTCTTATGGGGAATAGTTTGGCTTTATCGAACAGCGAATAAAATTCTCGCCAAAGAGGAAGTCAATCTGATTTATTCAAACGGCGGAATTCTTTCGGCCACCGTAGCATATTTACTTTTTAGAAAAAAAGGTATTAAATACTTACTTCATTTTCACGGTCTTTTTGGATTTACCGAGCTGTTCAACAATAAAAAATTTTTAATAAAAAATTATCTGCTTAAAAAATTAGCCAGATCTTTCTTCTTAAATTCCAAGGGAATAATTGCCAACTCAAATGACGTAGCCGACGATATAAGCGGAATTAAAGAACTAAATCTTAGAAGTACCGTAATCAACTGTTTTACCGATACCAAACTTTTTAGGCCTCTTGGCCAGATAGAATGCCGCAATAAGCTGCATTTGCCTTCAGACTGTTTTATTATCGTCTCCTCAAATAGGCTGGAATCTGACAAAAGAATTGATTTTCTTATAAATATTGCGGAATCAATGAGAAATAACAATATAAAATTTTTGTTTATTGGTGACGGGCATTTGAGAACCCGTGTCATGCGGCTGTCCCAGAAATACAAAAATATTATTTGGAAACCGCAAGTCGATAACAAAATGCTACCTTATTATTTAAACGCCGCAGATATAACCTGGGGAGTCTGTTCGCTTTCTTATTTAAGTTTAACCGCGATTGAATCCTTAGCTTGCGGTAAACCGATCATGGCTTCCGAGATACCTGTGTCGAACGACTTAACTTTCGCTAAATATGTCGATCCAGAGACTATACCCCCGGAAATCGGGTATTTGCTGAAGGAAGAAGTTAAAAGCGCATTAAAGCTGTTAAATTATTTGAAAAATAATAGAAAAATTCTCAAGCAGAAGGAAAAATATTGTTTAAATCATTACAGCAAGATATATGGTCAAAACAATATAAAAAGACTGAAACAGATTATTTATAATAATTAAATGTTAAGAAAACTTTCATGTGCTGTAATCGGAGTTGGGAATATGGGAAAACATCATGCCAGGCTTTATTCGCAAATGGCTAAACTTATCGCGGTCGCCGATCCGGTCGAAAAAATAGCTAAACAGATCGCCAAAAAATATAACTGTGCATACTACCGAAACTACAAGACGATGATCGGAAACGAAAAAATAGACGCCTTATCAATCGTGGTTCCAACCAAATACCATGAAACTGTAGCAGATTATAGCCTAAGAAATAAAATTCCCACCTTGTTGGAAAAGCCGATAAGCGACAATCTGGATAGTGCCATACGCATCGTTGAGCAGGCTAAAGAATCCAAAACGCTGTTAATGGTAGGCCATTTAGAAAGATTTAATCCGGCGGTAATTAAACTTAAGCAGCTGATCGAAAGAAAAAAATTCGGCAGGATCATCGGACTAAACAGTATTAGGGTTGGCATCAATCCGCCCCCAACCAAGGGATCGGATGTTTCTCTTGATCTTGGAATACATGATATCGACGTTTTCAGTTACTTACTTGAAGAAACTCCTATTGAAGCAAAAGTCGTAAGGGGTAAAATTCACGACAAAAATATCGCCGATCACGCCTCGATATTGCTTCGCTACAGATTTGCCTCGGGAATTATTCAAACCAACTGGATGACCCCGATAAAAATAAGGAAACTCTACATCACCGGAACCTACGGATTTGCCGAACTCGATTACATAAGCCAAAAACTTATTTTATACGAACATCCCAGCCAAAACAAAATTCAAAATAATTTTAAAAGTCTTCAGACCTTGGTAAAAAACCCCAAAAAACAGATATTTATTTCAAAAAAAGAACCGCTCATGGAAGAGCTCAATCACTTTTTGAATTTGGTAAGATTAAAAAAAACAGAATACCCTTATTTTGCCGTCGATGCGTTAAAAGTTGCATTATCTTAAGTTGAACAAAATAAACAATTTTTTTGTGCATGATACAGCCGAAGTTTCTTCTGAAGCAGAAATATCTAAGGGGGCTAAAATTTGGCATTATTGCCAAATTCGCGCAGGTGTAAAAATAGGTGAAAATTGTATTCTTGGAAAAAACGTCTATATTGATTTCGGTGTCAAAATCGGCGATAACTGTAAAATTCAGAATAATTGCTCAATCTACCATGGCGCAGTAATAGAAGACGGTGTTTTTATCGGACCGCATGTCGTATTAACTAATGACAATAATCCGAGAGCCATCAATCCGGATGGTAGTCTTAAATCGGCTGATCAATGGAAAGTAGGTAAAATAATTGTAAAATCGGGCGCTTCAATAGGTGCCAATAGCGTTGTCTTACCGAACGTGACTATCGGCCGATTTGCTTTAATCGGCGCCGGCAGCGTCGTTACCAAAAACGTACAAGACTATTCTTTGGTCTATGGAAATCCTGCTCAAAAATACGGAAAAGTTGATAAATTGGGAAACATTTCCAGAATAAATAAATAATTTTTTCGCTATTACAAAAGCTCAGGGTGTCATCTTCACAATTAATATTCACAAATGAGAAATAAAATAGAAACAAAATTAAAGCCGGTTTTGATTGGAATTATTGTATTCCTATCCATAATCGTAACCATAACCAATTTGGGCTTCAAAAAAAATTTTGTGGGAGATGATGCGGGAGTGGCAAGTCTCTTCGCCAAAACATTCGTGAATTTATCATTTTACACATGGGATAATTTAAGTGCCCCCGGAAAACTTAACGTAACATCGATTTTAAGTTTGTTATGGTCTTCTTTTATTCTAACGCTTTCAAAATTAGGCCTTGATGTTAATCTGATTTCTCGGCTGTCTTATTTTATTTTTTTTTCTTTTTCCGGGACCGGAATGTTTTACTTGGTTACACTTTTATTGAAAATTCAAAAAATTTCTTTAAGGAAAAATCTAATTTACTATGCGGCATTTGTTTCCAGTCTGTTATATATGTTCAATCATTATTCGATGTGGTTGGCAAGTTTTCCCATAATTCCTTATCATTCCTCATATATTTTACTACCTTGGATAATTTCATTATTTATATATAACTTACAAGTAAAAATAACCTTTGTTACGGTTTTTGCATTTTCACTTCTGACCTTATTGCTTTTTAGCGGAAATCCTTCAAATACTTTAAGCATACTTTTTTTCTTAATTGCTTATTTTATGTTTATTGTCAAGGAACTTAAAAGATCATCAGTCATATTTGTAATATCTTCCATATTTTTTGTATTGTTATTGACAAGTTTCATATATATTCCGGTCTTAGCCTCAAAATCAAATCCGTATGGTTATGTTGGCTCTTCACAGGACCAGCTTGGATCACTCTTTTTAAACAGCACTTTTACTGCTTTTTACAATCTCTTTAGAATGGCCGGAGTTCCTACCTGGCAAAATACTCCGTTTTATAATTTATATAATCAAAATACTTTTTTTATACTCATGGGGTTTTTTATTCCTTTTATAGTAATAGTATCTTATCTGATTCCAACTTCCTTTCATAAGCTAAAAACTTTTTTTTTAGCATTAATAATTTTTACTTTTTTCTTAACTGCCGGAGTTAACGAACCTTTTAATAATTTATTCTTGTTAATTTTCAATAACCTGCCTTACTTCGAAATGTATAGAGCTATCTACCCGAAATTCGCCTATTACATTGTTTTGTCTTACTCAGTTTTAATCGGTATCTTTATTGTCGATCTTCACTTGTGGAAAAATCACTGGAATAAATACAAATATTTTATAATCTTTATCCCGCTTCTAATAATTTTATATAATTTCCCTTTTTTTGTAGGTAAGATTCCAAACAAGGATTATCTGTCAAAAATACCCGAAGAGTATCTTTTAGCATATAAATATCTGGATGCTGGTTCTTCTGACTTTAAAATATTATCTCTTCCACCCGCACCAAACGGTTCAGGATTACTACTTGGTTGGAATGAAAATAAATACGTTGGACCCCATCCTGACAGATTTTTTTTCAACTACCCCGTTTTAGATTCATTTTGGTTTATCGGTAACGGTTTTAAAAATCTTGACAATGGAGATTCTTGGCAGGGGACAAAATTTGAAAAATATTTTCTTGAAGCTTTTAACGTATTGAAATATTTGAATATCAAATACCTAGTGGTACACAAAGATTTTGTTGAAAACTATATCTTCCAGCCAAACAACGTTAATGTAAAAATTACAGGCAAACTTAAATCCCGGACACTGATTGCTTTACTGAAAAGCGTGAAAGGTCTTGAGCTTATTGAAGATAATATTTATTTCAACTTGTATCGTATGCCTGAAAAAGATATTCTTGCACGATTTTATATTCCCGAAAAATTAATTACAAGCCAAAATCAATTTGGTGCTCTTTTTAATAAATCGTCAAAAAACAAAAATACGGATATCGCAATACTTTCCAGACCGTTTTCTAATTTAGAACTAGCCGCCTCTACATCGGTTCCTAAAGTTAATTTTCTTAAAATCAATCCAACAAAGTATCGGGTAAAATTAAAAAATATCGACAGGCCTTTCCTTTTGGTATTTTCGGAAACTTTTAGTCCGCATTGGAATGCAACTATTAAAATGCCACCGGAAAATAATCTCCGGATTTCTGAAAGTGATCATTTACTTGTCAACGGATATGCAAATGCTTGGATCATTAAACCATTTAAATCTGATCGACAAGAATACGATATTTTAATCGAATTTGAATTACAAAAATACTTTCAGTATGGGCTAATCATATCGATTACGGCGTTAGTTGGTAGTATTATATTTGTGTTTTATAACATAGGTAAAAAATATGCACATAAATAATTCTGTAATAGTAAAAATTTTACTTATAGTAATTTTGTTTTGGGGGTTACTGTTAAGACTATATGGAGTTATAGATAATCATTCTTTTTGGTCGGATGAAGCTTTATCTGCCAGTTTCGCCAGGGATATTGTGTTGAATCAAACGCAAATTATCAAAGGAGCAACAACAATATCGTATCAACCTTTACACGTGCTAACCATGGCTTTGTTTATGAAAATTTTAGGTACATCCGAATTTTCAGCCAGACTGCCCTATGTAATATTCGGTGCTGTCGGTATTATTTTAGCTTATTTGCTTGCCGAAAAGCTGAGCGGAAGGGCCGGGGGATTATTAGCCGCTTTTTTGATCGCCTTTTCGCAACTGAATCTTGCAAACTCAACCCAGGCGAAACCTACTGCGGCAACCCAAACTCTTGTTCTGCTCATGTGCTACCTTCTTATACGACTTCAGGATTCTACCTCGGATAAAAAAATAATTTTTCACTTTTTTATTATATTAACTTTAATCGGATCTGCTTTATATCATTTTTTAGGCGGCATTGCAGTGATATTATATTTTTCTTACCTTTTATTTAGCCAAAAAAACGTTCGGACTGGATTCTTCTTGCTTATGATTGCTTTTCTAGGTTTTATTATTTATTTAAATGCAGGAGTAAGTACGGGAATTTTCAATAATACCATGTATCTTAAAAATCTCTTGCTAAAACAGTATGGAATATTTTTAATACCGATGCTGCTTTCAATGTTTTTTTTGTTTAAAAAACGTAAAACATTTGTCATTTCGGTTTTGACTTATTCGTTTGCAATCTTATTCTGGTGGAACTTCCAAAGCTACAGTCATAATCTACGTTATATTGCTCCATATATGGCTTTGCTTTTCGTTTTTGCAGGTACAGGCTTTGCACAATTAGGTAATCTGATTTTAAAAAGAAAGAGCTGGATTGTTTTATTGGCTGTTTTTATCTTTTTCTTTATTTCTGGATATAAACTTGTTTTGCGTCCTCAAGCTTACTACAATCCCAATCTGGATTTTTACGGAGACGTGCAGATTGCCGATTATAAAACTTTTTACACTAAACTAAAAGCAAAATATTCTGATTTAAACAGTGTGGTGGTCTTCAATGATGTTTTAGATGCTCAGCGCTGGTACTTAAATAAGGAACCGGATACCTACTTTTCAAAAGGTATTAAAAAACCTCTTACACACCGACTAACGGGTAAAAAAATCTACGGTAGCCTCAAAGACTTTCTGGTATTAAAAGAAAAAAATAAAAAGGGATTCCTTATAGTGGAAGATTGGGAAAGCATTTTACCCGAAGACATCAAACAATATGCTAAAAAAAATCTGAAACTACAACTCAGGGTAGAAAGTTTACCGAATGCAAAAAATGATCCTTGGCCATTAGAATTGTATTCATGGGGATTATGATTAAAAAAAGTTTTATTGTCAGCGCCATTTTTGTTTTCTCTACGCTTGTGCAGTTAATAAGTCAAATTGTTGTTACCCGTCTATTCGGTGCGACATTTGATTTAGATGTATTTCTTGCTGCGGTTGCGCTACCGACAATCATCGTAACCGTAATTTACGGAACTTTGAATGACGTATTGCTTCCCCTGTTGGGTGATAAAAAAAGCAGTGGGGAAAATAATCTGGATTTTTACTTCTCCAAAATACTAATAAATATTTCCCTTATTGTTACAGCATTCAGTCTGCTAATCTACTTCTTCAGTTTTTCATTTTCGCACTTATTATACGGAAGTAGGGGAGAGGTGTTTGTCCAGGCTGTCGCACGGCAGATGTCATTTATGAGCTTGAGCTATCCTTTGGCTATAATTACAACTTTTTTCGGCGCTTATTTTTACCTCCACAAAAATTTCATCAGATTTCCCTTGGTTCAGTTAATCGGCAGCACGGCAAATGTTTTATTTATTCTGGTTTTCTCCAAATATTTTGGGATTTGGTCACTGGTCTATGCCTTTATTTTGAATCTGATAATCCAGGTAATTTTCATAATTCGGCCGGAAAAAATTAAATTATTTGCAGGTCTAAAGTTTACTCGATCTGGAACGGGAAATTTTTTAATCGCCTGGCTGCCATTACTTATCGGCTATTTAGCCCTGAGAAGTGATATACTGCTGGTCAGATCATTGGGGTCGACTTTGCCTGAGGGTAGTTTAGTCCGACTTAATCTTATATTCAGGATTTTTTCTCTTGCAACAAGTATTATGTCCATCGGTTTTCAAATTGTTTTACTTCCCCAGCTGGTTGAAGATTTTAATCTTAAAAATTTCCGCAAGGCGATCTTTGATGTCAGAAAGTTTAAATTCATCACACTCGGTATAAGTCTTGTTGTAACGATGTTTACTGTTATGTTAACGCCGTATCTGATTCGACTATTATTTGTTGGAGGAAAATTTACCGCAAGTGACGCTTCACAAACACTGGCATTTATACCTTTTTTTATATTGCCAGCAGTCGGCTGGGGTATCAATAATATTTTCTTCCAGCCGTTAATCGCTTTAAAAAAACAAAAAGAACTTGGCATTCTCAATATTTTTGCATTTGCTCTTGCTTGGGTCGTTGGCTCAGTCTTAATCAAATTTTTACCTCCTCAATTTGCAATAACCGCCAGTTTGCTAACTCTGCTTTTTACTGGCATAATAGGGAGTGAAATCCTATGGCAATATTATAAAAAAGCGTTGCTTCTTAAAAAGTAGGTGTCACGAGTGAGGTGCTCGAATTTTATTTACGAGTGACAGAATCTACTTTTTATAATTATGATCGTATCAATAGTTATCCCTACTTTCGGCAGACCAGGATTGGCTGAAAAACTTAAGTTGCAAATAGAAAAGTTCCATCGCAATAATTACGAAGTTATCATTGTCAAATCTTCTGGAAATACTTCAGAAACTAAAAATAAGGGTATAAAAATGAGTCGGGGAGAAATTGTTATTTTTTTTGACGACGATGTCGAAATTACTAAAGAAACTATCCCATCCCATCTCCAGACTTACTCTGATCATAAGATAATTGGAGTTGCCGGAAGGGTCATCAATGACAGCGATAGATTGCCCGGAAATACCGATGTTGATACGGGAAAAACAAATTTGATGGGAACTAAATTCGACTATAAATTCTGGAGTACAAAAAAGCAGGAAGTTGATTTTGTCTACGGCTGCAATATGTCATTCAGAAAAAGCGCTCTGTTGAAAATAAAAGGTTTTGACGAACAGTTTCCGAAAATATTTGAGGAAGTAGACCTGTCAAAGAGGATTAAAAAACTGGGAAAGATCATCTTTGAACCTCAAGCGCTTGTTTACCATCATAAAGCGACTTTCGGCGGAATTAGGCCGGAAGAAAAACAGGCAAAACAAAAACTGATTTTTGCCAATTACGGCAGATATCTGGCTAAAAATATTTTTTTCCCTCTGTCTTTGATTTCTTTATTATTACGTGCTCGTACTGCTTTAAAAATATCTCTGCCAATAGCAATTGAACTTTTAAAAGGTTACATTAAATCGTTGTCCAAGTATAAACCTCTGATTTTTTTTCTGCCGCTGATAATTTTTCTCCGGTTTTGGAAAGTACCCGAATTTTTTATTTTTACCTTCAGCGAGGAATGGCAGGGAACACTTGCCTGGGCGCAGATAAAAGATTTTCACCCGATCTGGATCGGTGTCAGTCAGGCCAATATCAACTATTTTCTTGCCCCGGGATTTATCTATCTCAATTATCTGCTTTTTCTGGTTAAAAACGGTGACCCAGCTGTATTGGCATATTTTTCCGCAATTCTGGGAATGGTAAATATTTTCGTTTTGTACTTCGTAACGGAAAAAATTTTTTCCAAAAAAGTCGCTGTTTTTGCAGCGCTCATCTATGGTTGCTCAACTCTGATTAACTACTTTGACCGGAGATTCTGGAATCCGTCTTTTGTCCCGCTCGTCTCTCTTTTGTTTGTTTACAGTCTGATTAAGGCTAATGAAAACACGCGCTGGTATATTCTCACCGCAGTTTTGATCGGTCTGTCCTTTCATTTTCACCTTTTGCTTTTATTATTCTTGCTGCCGACCTTTTATAGCGTATTTAAAAATATTAAAAAAATAAAACCGGTTACTTATCTATTATCTCTTATCTTTTATCTCCTTCTTACTTTTCCTTTAATTGTTTTTGATCTCAATCATAATTTTGATAATCTCTTTGCCCCATACAAAATTATTTTTGAAGGAAAAAAAACCGGCCTTTACACTTTTAGTTTGGAAAATGTACTAATTCATCTCCAAAGTTTTACTTCAACTCTTGGCCGCATTTGGTTTACAAAGTTAAACTCAAACCTTCAAGATATTGTTCTGGAAACCAATACTTATAAAATTCAGGGAAATATAATTCTTTCTTTTTTGACCCTAATCGCTTTAGTTTATTTTTTTTTCAAAAATAGGCAAAAAGGATTTCGTTTTTTTCTGATCTCGATGGTTACTATTGTTTTGGCTTATTTGATCTATCCCAGTTATAACCCGGAATACTACCTGATGGGTTTTATAACCTTATTGACTATTGCAATCGGTTATTGGCTGAATTCCTTACCTAATTTAACAGCTTATCTTATTATGACGGTTTTTATTCTGATTAATATTTTAACCGTTATCACTACAAAAGAAGATTATGGATTAATTATGAGAAAAAAACTTATAAATAAAACAATGAGAGTTATAGGAAACAAATCTTTTAGTTTAGAAACAGCAGGCCCCCTGCCTAATCCCGAATATGCTTATGCCGGTTGGAGATTGCTTTTCAAACTCTATGGCAGAACCCCGGGCCGAAGCAATATAGACTCAGTGCTCGGCTGGATTTATCCTGATGAGATTTTAAAGATAGAACCGGATTTAAAAGTAATCGTATCGGAAAATAAAAAAAAATTAACCCAAAAACCGCTATACAGTTTTAATCAAGGGGTTTATTATGTTTATTTTTTAAATGGTAAATAAAAAGTAGGTGTCACGAGTGAGGTGACTCTCCGAGAAGCGGATTGTGCGGATCTCGCACAGAGCCTCGCAGGAGAGAAGGGATCACGAGTGACAGAATCTACTTTTTAATAAAATTATGGTTAATAAATTTATAAAAAATAATTATCCTTTAATTTTAATCCTCTTCACATCTATTTTTTCCCGCTTTTATAAAATCTCCGAATTTTTTACCTTTAATTTTGACGAGGAATACCAGGTGCTTTTAGCCTGGGAACAGGTAAAAAACTTTCATCCCGTCTGGACGGGAGTAAGCGCCTCCAATGTCAATTATTATCTTGGTCCGGGAGTTACTTATCTTACCGCAATTTTGTTATTTATTACTAAAGACCCTATAATTCTGGCGTTTTTCGGATCGGCGCTTGGAGTCATAACAACATTAAGTATTTATTACGTGACTAAAAATATTTTTTCGCATAAGACTGCGCTATATGCAACGGCATTTTATACCGGTTCCCTTTTTTTAAATTTTTTTGACAGAAGATACTGGAGCGCAACACCCATTGCTTTTTTTTCAATCTGGATGATCTTTCTTCTGTATAAAACGACAGAGAACCGGAAATGGCTCATATTGGTCAGTGCATTTATCGGTCTTTCACTCCATATTCATCTGTCGCTTTTGGCTTTTTGGCCAGCAGTTATTTACATTGTCTGGTTATCTCGTAAAAAAATAACACCCTTCGTATATCTCTTATCTGTTCTCGCTTTTCTTTTAACAACCTTTCCTCTTTTAATTTTTGATCTGAATCATAACTTCGATAATATGTTAATGCCGGTCAGGTTGGTAAATAAGTTTTTAGAACAAAATAATCAGATTAATTTGACATCTTCGTTTTCCCAACTTATGAATACGTTCTCCCGGATCTGGTTCATCAGGCCATTAAGCAATATCCAGGACGAAATTCAGTTAGGAATACACGGCAATATAACGCCAACATTTTTGCCATTGAGCATCTTTTCTTTAATTATTTTGCTTTGGTTTTTATTTAAATCCTTATCCATTCCGCTTAACCGGATATTGGCTTTAACTTTTATCTCGTTTCTAGCCGTTTATCTTTTCTATCCGGGTGGAGTAGTTGCCTATTATCTGCTGGGATTTCTGACACTTTTTGCAATTAATATCGGTTTATTTTTGGAAAGTATACCGGCAAGAACAGGAATTGTGATAATGTTAATTTTTGTTCTGATCAATTTGTATTCCTTAGTAACGCTCAAACAGGAACAATTCGGACTTACAACAAGAAAAAAATTAATTCAAAAAGTAATGAAAACAGTCAGAAATGATTCCTTTTACTTGGAAACCACAACTTTGGACAAACGCAAATATCACTCTGCCGGAGGGTGGAGATATTTATTTAAAGCCTACGGTCAAACCCCTTCCCAAAGCCACGCTGATGAATTCTTCGGCTGGATCTATAGGGATGAAATTTCAAACGAGAAACCGGCTCTTAGAATAATAATATCGGAATACCAAACTAAAGTGGAGGAAAAAATTATTTCCGAATTTAATGAAGGTGTCTTTTATGCTTATATTTTTAGTAATTAAAAATTTATTAGGTGGCGAGAAGGAAGGACTCCTGCGAGCGCGCAGAATTTTTCCATCCTCTGCATCAGCAGATGGATGGTTCGAGCACTCGTAGGAGGGAATTCGAGACAGAATCTAATAAATTTCTTCTATGAAAAATTTTATTAAGTCAAACTGGTTTATAATTATAATTTTTACTTTAAGTTTCATTCTTCGCTTCTGGAAGATTCCCGAACTTTTTTTTTTCGATATTGACGAAGAATACCAGTCTCTTTTGGCTCTGAGCATCATAAAAGATTTTCACCCGATCTGGATCGGATTAAGTGCGGCTAATACAGGTTTTTATATAGGACCAGGTCTTGTTTACCTGCACGCCTTATTATTATGGATTGGTAAACTTGATCCGGTAATCTTAGGTTATTCGGCTTCGGTCATTGCGATGATTACTCTTATCACCCTGTATTTTGTAACAAAAAATCTGCTTGATAAAAAGGCAGGATTGATTGCAACTTCTGTATATTCTTTTCTGCCTTTTGTGCTGATTTATGATCGTAGATTCTGGAATTCTACCTTGGTTCCTTTAATTTCAATTCTTATATTTTACGGTCTAATAAAATCTACTAAAAATGATTACTGGTATATTTTACTTGCATTACTTTTGGGTATATCATTCCATATCCATGCTTCCTTGTTGTTATATTTACCTATTATTATAATTACTTCGATTAAACGTTTATTCGAAGTCAAACGCAGACCTCGGCCTTTTATTTTTTTAGTTTCCCTGGTCATATTTTTTGTAATTTATTCTCCGCTTATAGTCTATGATTTTGTTCATAACTTCGACAATCTTAAAACCCCCTTAAGACTTTTACAGACGAAATCGGTCGGAGCGAAATTTAATAGTTATTATCTTTTAGGTTTTATCCCTCTATTTTCATTATTTCTGGCCAAATATCTGAAAAAGATTAATACGGGAATACTTTTAATTTTATTTGTAATTTATGTTGTAGTCGCTTTTACAACGGTACTTGGTTGGAAGACCGATTCAGGATTACTGGCAAAAAAATCTTTGATTAAAAAATCTTTGCAGCTTGTGGGTAAAAAAAGCTTTCGAATGGATACGTCCGAAAAATATCTTTATTTCGGCGGCTGGCGCTATCTTTTTGAAGCGTATGGCAAAAAACCTGCTAACAGCCAGGCAGACGAGATGTTCGGCTGGATATATCAACAGGATATATCTAATAAGAAACCGGATCTAAAGGTTATAGTCACCGGAAAAAATAAGTTTAAAAAAAGAGAAAAGGATCAGGTAATTAGTAGTGGAATTTATAAAGCAATCATCCGAAAAAATGAATAAGATTTTTCTTTTATTATTAGTCACCGTCTGCATTCTTCAAATTCATAATCTTCTGTCTTTTCCGACTTCAAGAGGTTTCGACGCCTTAAATCATCGAGACTATATTTCCTTCATTAAAACGGAAAAAAGAATCCCTTTACCGTCTGAAGGTTGGGAGTTATACCAACCTCCGCTTTACTATTTAATTGCCTCAATTTTTCCCAATACAACGCAGGTAAAGTTAATCGGCTTTATAACTTGGATAATTTTAACCATCTTTTCTTATTATTTTTATAAAAAAGTCTTTAAAGATTCGAGCCTCGCTTATTTAGGGGCTGTAATTATTACATCATTGCCTGTTGTTTTATATCTAACCCCGACTATAAGTAACGAGTTTTTTTCCGGAGTGATGATTAGTTTAACTTTAATTTATTATTTACTAAACATAAACAATTTAAAGCAAAACTCAAAAATATTTTTAGGAATATTAATAGGTCTTTCTTTGTTGGCAAAAGCTACAGCTTTTGTCTTACTTTTATCTATATGTTTAAGCGAATTTTGGCCACAGAGAAAAAAATTAATTAATGCCTTAAAATTATTAATACTTCCATTGTCTGTTGCCATATTAATCTCGGGTTGGTTTTATGGTAGAAATCTGATTTTGTATAAAAATCCCTTTATCTCATCTGTTGACTTTCCCCGGTTTCAAGACCGACAAAAACCCACCGGCAGGAATCTAAAATTCTTCACTGATCTTACCGGTTTTTCAAAAATGGATCTTTACAAATCTCACCATTACTCTTTGTTACCCGGAACTTATTTTTCTTGGTTTTATGATGGTCATAATGTTCTTTTACCGGTTCAAGAATATTCAAAAAAAGGAATCCTGCTGATGGTTTTCACCATACCTATTTTTTTTATTTCGGTCTTTGGATACTTCAAGGAAATAAAAAACATTTCAGTTAATAATTTACTTTTTATTATTTATCCGTTATTTCTTTTTATTTCTTATATTCTTTATAATCTCAAAATTCCGCTTTATTCGACAGTCAAAGGTTCATTCCTGGTGAGCTTAGTGGTGCCTTTTGGTTATTTTTTTCTTAGAGGAATTGAAGAATATAAAAGCAAAATGCCATTTATTCTCTCTTACCTGATATTATATATTGGTATTGTTATTCTTAATTTTTGGATAAATCCTACATGGTACAAACAATAACAGCTGTTATTCCGGCGAAAAATGAAGAGAAAAATATTACCCGCTGTATAAAAAGCCTGGACTTTTGCGATAGAGTAATCGTGATATGGATGGGTAATGACAAAACCGGAGAAATCGCCAAAAAACTGGGTGCCGAAGTCATCAAAAAAAACTTTTCTAAAAAAGATGACTTTAGAGCGGTTCAGAAAAATATTAATTGGGTAATCGATAACTGCAATACTGATTGGATTTTAAGAGTGGATGCTGATGAAGTTGTAAGCGATGGATTAAAAAATGAAATTATATTTCTTTTAACAAAAGTTGGCGGAAATGAAAAAAAAGTAGGTGTCACGAGCGAGGTGACTCTGCGAGAAGCGGATGGCAGGTATGAAGTGCCGAGCCTCGCAGTAGAGAAGGGATCGCGAGTGACAGAATCTACTTTTTTTAGGTATAAGGAAATTGTTGCTTTCGGTATTCCCCGCAAACCTTTTTTCCTAGGAGCTTTTCTAAAAGGCGGGGATTGGGCTTATGACCGCTTAGTTAGACTATTCCGTCCGCAGTTCGCCAGATATGATCCGATTGTAGAAGTACATGAACTATTCAAAGTTAAAGGCGAAATTGGTTATCTAAAAAACTCAATTTTACATTACTCTCATCCAGATCTAAAAACTATATTTCGCAAATTTAATTCCTATACCGATGTTCAGATCAAGGAAATAAATGACAGCTTACACCTGGCTTTATTAAAAATGTTAGTTTTGCCAGCTTATATCTTCCTCCGCTGGACAATCTGGCACCTTGGCATCCGTGACAGCTGGCGTGGAATCCTTGCAGGTTTACTTCGATCCTGGTACGAATTCATACTCTATAAGAAGTATATCCTAAAAAATTTCTTTTAAATCAATTAGTTTCCTGACAGACTTCCATGCCAGCTTTTGTAACTCACTATGCGGAAACTCGTTAACTTCTATACCATATTTTAATTCCTTGAATAAAACTATATCACTGTCACCGTCTCCAATTACTGCACATTTTGACTGAGATATTTTATATTTTTTTATATACTCTTTGAATTGCTCATGTTTTTTTTCAGCTTGATTTTGAAAATAAATGAAATCAATCAGATTACCTTTAGAATCAAAAATAAGTTCGGTATTTGCAAACCAGTCTGGAACACCTAACTTTTCTGCGACTGTCTGAACATATAAATCAGTAGCCCCTGAAATTAAACAAACTAAATAATTTTTTTTAAGATAATCGATTATCTCATTAGCGTCTTGCCTTAAGTTCCAGGAACGATAAGTTTTTTCCATAAATTTTTGATTTGCATTTCCTGTTTTCTGCCACAAATTTATTAATTTAATTTTTGCATCTTCATAATTTATTTGACCTCGTTTTAACTTCTCAAAGAGAGAAATATGTTTTTCCTTAGAGGCCCCCAAACTTTCCGTAATTTTTAACCACGATATATCATCAGATAGCGTTCCGTCAACATCCAAAAAAATTGAACTAATTTTGCCTCTTAACATAATAGTAAGTTACTTTAATTAATTAATCTATTAAAGCAAATTATTTTTCCCATCCCTGGGGGTGAGGACCGTACCATTTGACGAGGGATTTTACACTGTCTGCAATTAATCTTCTTGGTTTCCAGCCTAAAACTTTTTTGGCTTTTTCGATTGAAGCTACAATTCTCGCCGGATCGCCTTTCCGAGGTGTGGTTTTTTTAATTTCAAATTTTTTACCGGTTATTTCCTGTACTTGATTAACTATTTCCAGCACCGAATTACCGGTACCGGTTCCCAGATTGATTATTTCACTTTTTCCACCCTTCATTAGATAATCAAGAGCAACAAAGTGAGCCTCATTCAAATCGACAACATTAACATAATCTCTTATCGGAGTCTGATCCGGCGTATCCACTTCGGGACAGGTCAAATAAAAAGGCGCAATACCCAATGCACCTCTTACAGAATTTTGCACAAGCAGACTTGAGGGTTTTTTGGAATCACCGATCAATCCGTCGTCAGAAGCCGCGCAGACATTAAAATATCTTAAGATGCAATATTTAACTCCTTTAACTTTCCCATACCATTGGATTATTTTTTCCGCAATCAGTTTTGATTCGCCATAGACATTTACCGGTTCGGTTGGATGATTTTCCTCAACGGGTATTTTTTTAGCCTCACCATAGACAGCCGCAGTCGAGGAAAAGACAAAATTTAATATATTATTAGCGGTCATACTCTCCAAAAGATTTAAAGTACCAAGAATATTATTTTTAAAATACTTTTCCGGTTTATTCATCGATTCGTCTACAATACAAGAAGCAGCATAATGAAGAACAGCCGAAATATCTTTTTCGTTTTTAAATAATTTGCCCAAATCATTTTGTAAATCGATTTCATAAATCCTGAGTTTATTTTCACCGAATTTGTTTTTTAGCAATTCCAGCGGTTGTCTGTAGCCGGTTGAGAAATTGTCAACCGCCAGCACCTCGTATCCTTTTTGTAAAAATAAATATGCCGCCACCGACCCGATATATCCACCCGCCCCGGTTATCAAAATTTTACTTTTCATAAGCTTTTAAAAATTCCAAAATTTTATTCCGTACATATTCTATTCTATCATCATTTATTTCAGGAAAAACTCCCAACCAAAATGCACTATTCATTACATAGTCGGTATTATTTAAACTCCCTGCGGTTTTATACTTAATATCTTTATAAGCCGGGTGTTTTAGTAAGTTTCCGGAAAAAACATTTCTGGTACCGATATTATTTTTTTCCAAAAATTCGGTAAGCTTATTTCTGGTAAAAGGTGCTTTTTTCCTCACAACCAAAGGAAAGCCAAACCAGCAAACATCTTCTTTTACTGACTTTTTCATCAGGATAAAATATTTTGCATATTTCTTAAAAAATTCATAATATTTTTTATAATTTTCTTTTCTTTTTTTTATGAAGTCGGGGAGTTTCTTAAGTTGCGCAACCCCGATTGCCGCCTGAAAGTCCGTCAGCTTTAGGTTATACCCGATCTGCGAGTAGATATATTTATGATCGTAACCGTAGGGCAGATCACCCAGCTTCCAGCCAAATCTTCTCCGGCAGGTATCGTCGTGTCCGGTATCGCACCAGCAATCCCTACCCCAATCCCTGAACTGTCGTATCGCCATATGTATAAGGGGATTATTTGTAATCACAGCTCCGCCTTCGCCCATGGTAATCTGGTGAGCCGGATAAAAACTGAAGGTAGCAATATGTCCAAAAGTTCCCACCAATTTTCCAGCATATTTAGTACCTAGAGCATCACAGCAGTCTTCGATCAACCAAAGATTGTGTTTCTTTATTAAGTTTATTACTTTATCAATTGAAAACGGCTTACCTAAAGTATGTGCCATCATAATTAACTTTGTTTTTTTTGTGATGGCTTTTTCAAGTTGACTAATATTTGCGTTTAAAGTATCAATGTCAGAATCGATAAAAACCGGCGTCAAACCATATATAATTCCCGGATTGACTGTAGTGGGAAAAGCTACCGCCGATGTGATAAACTCGTCACCAGGTTTTAACCTTCTATCACCGAATTTTTTTGAAGTCAACGCGGCCAATGCCGCTAGATTTGCCGATGATCCAGAGTTAACCAAGGAAACATACCTGACTCCCATGAACTTTTTAAAATCGTTTTCGAATTTTTTAGCAAACTCTCCCTCCGTCCACCATCCGTCTTTTGCAACTTTAATAGCATTATCAATTTCTTCTTCATCGAAAACTTTACCCGAAACCCGGACATAACTTTCTCCCGGGACAAATTTGATTTTTTTCATTAGAAGTATTATATATAATGCTACTGAAATTTAGTTTAATTATTATGTTTGATGTTACCGGTCTGGGAAACTGCTGCGTTGATTTAATCGGGATTGTAAATCAATTGCCAAAAGAAAATACTAAAAAAGATATCACTTCATTTAAGCAATTTGTCGGTAGTCCGGTTGTCAATGCTCTTCTGACGCTGTCTCATTTAGGTTGTAAAACATCAATCATCAGTTCTGTAGGTAATGATCATTATGGGCAATTCATTAAACAAACTTTTATCAAAAATAATATTAACATACAAAATCTTAGGGAAGACTCATCTGAAAGCTCAGTACATTTTGTCGTGATAGCCAAAAAAACCCAATCAAGAACAATATTTAAAAAAAAGAATCATCTTAAAGTTTTAGCAGAGTTTTCCCCATTTCATAAATTTACGATTCAAAACTCTAAAATATTAGTTCTCGACCGGAATGTAGATAACGAGCAAATAAAAGCTATAAATTGGGCAAAAAAACATAAAGTAAAAGTGGCATATGACCCTTCGGATAAATATAATTCATTTACACTTAAAATGATCCAATTGGCGGATATTTTTATCGCTCCTCTCGGATTTATCAATCATTTAAAAAATAAATCTAACCCCGAACACGCTTTGAAAGAACTGTGGATGCTTAATAAAAAAATAGTTGTCTTAACTTTGGGTCCCAAAGGTTCAATGGCAACCGATGGAAAATCAATAGTTTACGAACCACGAATCAATCAGGTACGTGTAGTTGACACTAATGGAGCAGGGGATGTATACTATGGCGCATTTGTTTACGGGGTTTTAAAAAATTGGAATCTTAAGAAAAAATTAACTTTTGCCAATAAAATCGCGGCGTTAAAATGTTCAATACTGGGAAATGATTTTAAAAAACTGAATTTGAAAAAATATAGATAATGTCAAAAAAAATTAAAGTTTCCGATCTGGTAATTAAATTTCTTGAAGATCTGGGTCTTACCCATATTTTTCTAATTTCCGGAGGCGGAAATATTCATCTCATCGACTCTGTAGGTAAAGCTAAAAAATTAAAATACGTCTGCAATCATCACGAACAGGCCTGCTCGACAGCCGCTGAGGGATATGCCAGAATTCACGGATTGGGAGCTTGCCTGGTAACCACAGGACCGGGCGGCACAAACGCCATAACCGGAGTGCTCGGTGCTTATCAGGACTCGATTCCAGTAATCGTAATCTCCGGCCAGGTCAGAAGAAATACAATCGGAGCAGGGAAGTTTGCCAGACAGTTCGGCGACCAGGAGGTAAACATCGTCGATATTGTCGAACCTCTGACAAAATATGCGGTAACAGTTACTGAACCTGACGAAATCCTTTACCACCTGCAAAAAGCCGCTTATCTGGCAAAAAACGGCAGACCTGGTCCGGTTTGGATTGATATTCCGCTCGATGTCCAGGGATGGTTTATCTTTCAGAAAGATTTAAAAAAATTTAATCCAAAAGAAATAAAACCGGGTTATCAAACAGAAAAAAAACTTATCAAAAAACTTGTCGGCAATACTTTAGATAAATTAAAAAACTCAAAAAGACCAGTTTTGTATGTGGGGAATGGAATAAGACTTGCCGGAGCTGAAAAAGAATTGCTTAAACTTGTAAATCTTCTTAAAATTCCGGTTCTTACCAGTTATGCAGGTTACGATCTTCTTCCCTCTGATCATCCGTATTTTTTTGGCAGGGGACACGCCTTTGGTCAAAGAGCGGCTAACTTTATTCTGCAAAACAGCGACCTGCTTATATCGATCGGGGCCAGATTTGATATCCGAACCATTGGGTTTACTTACAAAGCTTTTGCTAGAAATGCCTACAAGATTATGGTTGATATTGACATACAAGAAATTAAAAAACCGATTTTATCAGTTGACTTACCGGTTAATTTTGACGCAAAACAATTTATTGCAGAAATGTTAAAACAGTTAAATAAAAATTCTTTACGCTTAAAAATTGCTGACTGGCTTAAATACGGTAGAGATCTAAATAAAGAGTATCCTATTGTCTTGAAAGGCTATTGGAAAGAAAAAAAAGCAGTTAACCCGTATTGTTTTATTGAAACTGTCGGAAAATATCTTAAACCAAATGAATTAATTGTGGTTTCCGATGGGGTAGGACCATTAAACTGCATGTATCAGGCTTTTCATGTAAAATCCGGACAGAGAATTATTCTTAATAACGGTACCGCCCAGATGGGTTATGGGCTACCGGCAGCAATCGGAGTTGCATTTGCCGCCAATAAAAAGAAAAGAATTATCTGTTTTGAAGGAGACGGAAGTCTGCAACTGAATCTTCACGAATTGGGAATAATGGCTCACTATAAACTACCGATTAAGTTGTTCTTATATAATAACGGCGGCTATTTATCTATCATGAATACCCAGAGAGGGCTTTTCGGCGGAAAATTTGTCGGCTCTAACACGGAATCCGGCGTTCCGACTGTAGATTTTATTAAACTTGCGAAAGTTTATGGTTTTAAAACAGTGAAAATCAAAAATCATTCCGATATGGTAAAAGGAATTAAAAAAGTCTTAAAAACTCCCGGTCCGGTTTTTTGCGAGATCAATTCAACCAGGGATACAGTTCTTACCCCGAAACTTATGGCGCAAAAACTCCCCAACGGCCAATTTGTCTCACCACCCCTGGAAGATATGGGTCCCTTTTTGCCGAGAGATGAATTCAAAAAAAACATGTTAATTCCTCTATGGAAAGACTAAAAGTCAAAAAAATATTCATCACTGGAAGTTCCGGATTTATTGGCAGAAATCTAAAGGAATATTTGCAGAAAAAATTTACGGTTTTTGCTCCATCCCATAAGCAACTTAATCTTCTTGATGCGGATAAAGTCAGAATTTATATTCTTAAAAATAAAATTAATGTTATTTTACATTGCGCACTGATCGGGGGTGGAAAAGAAGATCTGGAAATCAAAGATATAGTCTACTCTAATTTAAGAATATTTTTTAATATCACCAGAAATTCGAAATTAGTAGACAAAATCATCCATTTTGGATCGGGTCTTGAGTACGACAAAAACAGACCTTTAAAATCCGTGAAAGAAGAAGATTTTGATAAAAAAATTCCAATGGATGAATACGGTTTTTATAAATATGTTTGCGCAAAATATTCTGAAAACTCCCAAAATATTTATGATCTGGTAATATTTGGAATTTACGGTAAATACGAAGACTATCTTTATCGTTTTATTTCCAATTCAATCATCAAAAATCTGTTAAAAATGCCCATCGTAATAAATCAAAATGTCGTTTTTGATTATCTTTATATTAATGACCTGGTTAAAATTGTCGGGTATTTTATTTCTCACAAACCAAAATATAAAATTTTTAATTTGACTTCAGGAAAAAAAATAGATCTTCTTTCAATTGCAAAACTGATCAATTCGGTTGGCGAATTCAAATCCGAAATAAAAATCTTAAACAAAGGCTTGAATAATGAATACACCGCCAGTAATAACAGATTGTTAAAAGAATTAACCGGATTTAAATTCACTCCGCACAGAGATACGATAAAAGAATTGTATAATTGGTATAAGAATCGGATGCATTTAAATGAAAATAATAAAATCAAACAGGATTCGCATATCAAATTTTTAAATATCCATAAAAGTTTATATAAGTAATATTGTCATCCTGAACTCGGTTCAGGATCTGATTTGTGAAAAACAGATGCTGAAATAAATTCAGCATGACATATAAGTTTATGAAAAAATCAAAAACTGTATTTTTAACCGGCGCCTCCCGCGGAATCGGTAAAGCTATCTTTAAAAAACTAAATAAACAAGGGTACAAAATAATTACTCCCTCAAGAAAAGAACTTGATCTCAGTGATCCGACTTCAATTAAACGTTTAACTGAAGTGAACAAAAAATTAAAAGTCGACATTCTTATAAATAACGCCGGAATTAATCTACCCCAATGGATCGATGAACTTGAGGATAAAAACTTGGAAGAAACTCTTCGAATAAATCTAATTAGTCCAATTAGTCTAATCCGTGCTTTTGTCCCTTACATGAAACAACAAAAGTGGGGGAGAATAGTAAATATCTCATCGATGTTCGGAGTTGTTGCCAGGGGGAAACAAACACCTTACGTTGCCAGTAAACACGGTCTGAACGGCGTAACAAAAACCCTGGCTTTGGAATTAGGACCGTATAATATTCTGGTTAATTCAGTCTGTCCGGGATTTGTTAAAACCGACCTGGTATTGAGGAATCCTCCGGAAAAGCTTGCAGCTTTAGCCAAAGATGTTCCGCTTGGCCGACTGGCTGAACCCGAAGAAATCGCCGAACTTGTTTCTTACTTGATTTCCGACAAAAACTCATATATCACAGGAACCAACATCTTAATTGACGGAGGATATACGTGCAGATAATTCTTGTGTCATCCCCGATCTAATCGGGGATCCAGTCTGGATTTCCCTAAAGGGACTATAGCCCGCCTTCGTGGGAATGAAAAATGTAATTTATGAAAGACCTTAAAATTAAAACCGTATTAAAAGAATATTCTGTTAAATTTGTCAACGACTTTACATTTGTAGACAACTTTTTAAAACTGCCTTATTATAAAGTAGTCGTAGGAGAAAATGTCTATAAGATTTATAAAAAAAAGATCTTTGATAAATTTCCCAAAGATAAACTAATCATTATAAAATTTGACGAAGAAAGAAAAACTTTAGAAACTGCCGCTTTGATCTACGAAAAATTTTTAGACCTCGAAGGCAAAAAAAATGCGACCCTTATTTCTTTTGGCGGCGGCATTAACCAGGATGTTACCGGTTTCGTAGCTTCAACACTTTATCGGGGTATAAACTGGATTCTTGTCTCAACCACACTTTTGGGAATGGCAGACAGCTCAATCGGTTTAAAAACTTCACTTAATTTTAAGTCTTACAAAAATGTACTGGGCAGTTTTTATCCCCCATCGGAGATTTATATTAACGTTAATTTTTTGGATTCTTTACCAAACGAATATTATTGGAGCGGGGTAGGGGAAATAGTTAAATTCTATCTGATGCGAAAAAATCCCTTAAAAACTTTAAAAGATTCAGTCAGAAAAATCAATATATTAAGCCAAAGAAAAAATAAAAATAAAATAACTAAAATCATTAAGGAAAGCCTGAAGATAAAGCTGGATTATATGTTGGGGGATGAATTTGATCAGGGAAAAAGAAACCTTTTAAATTACGGACATGAGTTAGGCCATGCTTTGGAATCCTGCTCAAATTTCGACATCCCGCATGGAATTGCCGTAATTATCGGGATTATTTTTGCTAATTTAGCCGCTCTAAACCGCCGGTTAATCACGCGTAAAACTTTCGATTACCTGAACAGTCAGTTACTTTTTCCCTGTATTCTAAATAGCCGGATTAAATTGAGAAAAGTATTTTTTGCTTATGATTTTATTTTGGGGAAATATAAAAAAGATAAAAAAAGAGTTTCGTACAACTTACCCTTAGTCTATCCCGCTAAAAACTTCAGCTTGACAAAGACAACCGACTTTTCAGTGGACGAATTTAAGAATAACTATAGGGAATTTATTAGTCTAATAAGTCCTTATCTGATCTGATTTACATCCTTTCTATAGCTTTATTTATATTGACTTCAGCAAACTATTCTGCAAAAATGCAAACTATCAACTCCAATGAACACCATCGAGCACAAAATGGTTGAACTCCTTAAAGATCTGAAGAAACACTATTCAGTAGTTGCCATAAAAGCCGAATTTGAGGCGGAAGGGTCGCGTCTTCACGAACTCATGCGCCTCAAAGACGTTTCCGATCAAGCCGGACTGGGCATTGTCCTAAAGCTTGGGGGCGCCGAAGCAGTTACCGACCTGTTTGAGGCACAAAAGATTGGTATTGAAGGCATCGTTGCCCCGATGATTGAAAGTGCCTACGCCCTTAAAAAATATATTGCCATGGTTGAAAATTATGTCAGTAAATCCGAAAGAGAAGAAATGCGGATAGTTGCAATGATTGAAACAAACCAAGGATATAAAAACGTGGACGCAATTTTAGCCGTTGATCAGACTAACACTGTCAATACAATTAGTGTCGGCAGGGTAGATTTTTCCGGGTCACTTGGATTAAAAAGAAATGAAATAAACTCTGATAAGGTTTATAAAATAGTTGAAGATATATTCAGCAAAGCCAAAAAGAAAAAACTAAACACTGTCATGGGGGGAGGCATAGCAAAAGAAGCAATTCCTTTTATTAAAAAGCTTATAACTAAAAAATTACTGGATCGCTATGAGACAAGAAAAATAGTCTTCTCGACCAGTGAATCCTCAAGCGCGGAAAGCATGGAAGAAGGCATAATTAAGGCAAACCTCTTTGAACTTTTATGGCTGCAGAACAAAAAAAGATATTATACTAATATCTATCTTGAAGATGACAACCGGATTGAGATGTTGATGTCCCGCATCTACAAGATAAATCTGTGAGAAAAAAAATACTTTCGATTGTTGTTCCAACTTACAACGAAGAAGAAAATGTCGAGTATGCCTACAGGGAAATAAGGAAAATGCTTGCAGCTATACCCGTATATGATTATGAAATTATTTTTGTTGACAATTATAGTTCGGATCGATCCCGGGAAATAATAAAAAAAATCACACGCAAGGACAATAAAGTTACTGCGATTTTTTT
>C687J35174_10001305_pt1 | contig 36177 bp, 35 predicted proteins | sample RifCSPhighO2_01_FD_35174 | JGI IMG/M metagenome (IMG submission 35174) | reverse complement strand
TTCCCCCCCCCCCCGTTAGTAAAAGAAGTTTAAACAAAATCTTTAGTCTTCATTAGAACAATTTCTGTAATTCCCTTAAAATGCTTATCCTCACTCCATAAAGGGCACTTCTTAGAGAGCGCTAACGCCAGAATATCTATATCACAACGATCTTTAATTAACAATTTTGCTTTTGGAATCTCATCTTCATAAACCTTTTCGTTAACTATGGTCAAAGGAATCTTCGCTAACAGCGATTTAATGTAGCTAACTGGAAGTTCGGCTTTTCCTGCAATGTAGGGCAGATATTTTTCCACTTCTTTTAGGGTAAATTCAGTAGTTATAAACTAAAAATTGTGATCGAATAAGACTTCCCGTGCAAATCCACTAATTAATGCGGAAATGATAGGATTTGCATCAACGACAATCGATATCTTCATTTATGTCTTTTTTCTCCAAAATCAGAAAGTATGTCTTTTGCACTAATTCCCTTCTTCTGAGGTCGGTTGGCAATTACTTCTGAGCCACTAAAGAATATCTTTTTATTTAATTCAATAACTTTATCTCGGATGGCTTCCTGAAAAAACTCTTCTTGATTCTTGAAGTCCAGTTCATTTACTATCAGCCTAATTTTAGGTGCAATTTCATCCGATACTTTTATAGTAGTAGTAGTCATGTTAATAAGTAGAAACTAGGAATATTACAAGCTTTTTGGTGGGACGGCGGAGCTAAACTATTTTTTCTGAATAAGCTGGGGACAATATTTAAGCAGATTTCTTAAACTGATTATCGCTTTAGATAAAACTGTAGAATTGATCAGTCTTATCTTTCCATCCCAGGGATCATAAATCTTATAACCTTTTCTAGAATTTTCGATAACAATGATAAAATGGGGGGCATGGGTTATTTTCCAGATTACGAAAGCATCCAGGTAAACTATTACTGGCGAGGTTTTGATCAGTTTATCTATCAGTCTCAAATCTATTTTTTCTTGGAACAAATTGATTTTGCCTGAAAATCGGAATTGTTTAGTGAAATTGAAAAATAGTTTATTATCTATATAATAATCCAACCCAACCTTAAATTCAGTAGCTACAAAATCTAAATGCCCCAGTGTAAAATGATATTTGCTATAATCCAGCGCATAATCGAGAACTTTACGCTCTTTCTTTGGTGATATTTTTGTTTCAGTCAGATTTAATAAGTCCACTGCTAAACAACTTTCAAAAGTAGATTGGGTGTATTCTTGAATCATAATACAACTAAATCNATTGAAACTTATAATTATTGCGTACCTTAGCTAGAGNGGTCATTCCCAAAACCAAAAGAAAACCATTATAAATAATCATCCATTTTTGGAGGTTCTGAAAGGTTATTTTAATTCCGGAGGATTATAGAAAATGCCAAAATTCAAGATTATCCATTTAAAAGAGCAATGCATCAGCTGCGGAGCCTGTGCAGCCATCTGCCCGGAATTCTGGGAGATGGACGAAGAGGGCTTAGCCCAGCTGAAAGAAAGCCAGAAAACCGGCGATCATTGGGAGAGAATTATCTTTACCGAAGATGACCGCTCCCGGAATCAAGAAGCTGCAGAAGCCTGTCCGGTACAGATCATCAAATTAGAGCAAATAAAATAAGTTTAGACCAATCCATGCAAAAATTAACCATCCTTAATTCCAAAGAAATTAAGTTGATTAAAGAGCAGCTTCTGGAACATTTCGGGGTTTTCTTTGAAGGAGATTATGCCTTTCTTCAGAATGAGAAGAACAAGCTATTCATGATCAATCGGGATTTAGGTAAGATAGACCTAGCTAAGCTGCGGATAGATAAATTAGGGCTTTATGTTGCGGAGAGGAACGAGGGAGTATTAAGATTAAGCCGAGAAGGAGCGCAAAGGCTAGTTCTAGAGGCGCGGAAAAAGAAATTACCGGTTAAAAATATTGTCGAATTATCTGAGACAGAAGTGAAAGACTATTTCCTGGGCCAGGATCTAGAGAAAGAGCTGGGAGGGGTGAATAGGTTTGTGCTGTTAGCTTATAAGAAAGATATCTTGGGCTGTGCCAGATATAAAGAGGGCAAGATTCTTAACTTTTTGCCTAAGATCCATCGGGGAGAGGTTATAGTTTAAACTGTTTAAATCACTACCCATTAGTAAAAATTAACCAAAAGATTTATAAATCTGTTGTCATTCTAGAGTAAAAAGAACTAATAATATCATAATAAATATGAGGTATAAAAAATGAGTTTAAAAAATAAAGTATTGAATCTATTTGTATTAGGGTTCTTGCTAGTTGGCTTAATCCTGCCGGCAGTAAGTGCAGCTAATCTGGCTCCTATAATCGGAGCAGTAAGCGATAAAGCAGTTAAAGTTGGTGAAACTTTAGAATTTACTATCGTGGTTAAAGATCCAGAAGGAGATCAAATTGTTTCTTTAGTTAATGCAGGCAAATCGCCTCAAGGAGTAGCTATCACTAAAGTAACTAACAATCAATATAAATTTTCTTGGACTCCAGTTGCAGGTCAGGAAGGTAGTTCTGAATTCGGCTTAAGAGCCACTGATGCTCAAGGAGCAAGCTCTGCTACTGAATACTTTACTGTAACTGTAGCTGCAGGGGATGTACCGCCTCCAGTCAATCAGGCACCAGTAATCTCTCCAATTGCAGATAAACAAGCAAAGGTTGGTGAAACTTTAGAATTTACTATTGCAGTAAAAGATGCGGAAGGAGATCAAATCGTTTCCTTGATTAATGCCGGTAAATTGCCTGAAGGAGTAGCTATCACTAAAGTAATTAATAATCAATATAAATTTTCTTGGACTCCAGTTGTGGGTCAAGAAGGTAGTTCTGAATTCGGCTTAAGAGCCACTGATGCTCAAGGAGCAAGTTCTGCTACTGAATACTTTACTGTGGTTGTAGCTGCTGGAGATGTACCACCTCCAGTTCCGCCTACTTGCGAGAGTATAACTGATAAAGATTCTTTAATCTTACAAGAAGGAGAAGAGAAATGTTATGCTTTCAACAGTGTTGAATATAAAATTCAACTGACCTTTGTGGATGAAGATGAAGCTAAGTTTAAAGTTAATGGTGCAGATACTGCTAAACTGAAGATTAATGCTGAAGAAACTTTCGCTGATGCTAAGGCTAAAATTAAAGTTAAAGATATTCTTTACCAAGCTTATGCTGGGGGAATACATTCAGCTACTTTTACCTTAACTGCTGTTGCTAGCCAACCGCCTCTTGCGGATAAAGACAAAGATGGAATTGCTGATGGTTTAGATAACTGCCCAGATAATGCTAATGTTGATCAGAAAGATACTGACGGAGATAAATTAGGAGATGTTTGCGATAATGGAACTACCATTCCACCCCCTACTCCAACTAATACTGCCAAGACTGATTATGAAGCTTTGAAAGACAAGTTCGACGGCTATGAAGATGACTTTTCATATTACAATAAGAAATACGAAAAAGCTGTAAAAGAAGAAGATAAAAGCGATATCAAAAAGTATGAAAAGAAATTGAAAGAACTTGACGACAACTTAGACGATGTAGAAGATGATGTCAATGATCTTACTGATGACTTAGAAGATGATGAAGACAAGAACGAAAACGTGCTTGATGATCTTGATGAGTTAGAGGATGATATTACTGCTCTGAAAGAGAAGATCAATGATGCTCTGAACGGAACAACTGATGAGACTGAAGGCTCAACTGCAGATTATGTAGTTCCAACTACTGCTGAACCTAAAGGGGATGCAGTAGAAGTTACTACTTATACTGATCTTTCCGGAGTTACCGGCGCAGCTACTGTTGAACCAGCAGTTAAAGAGATCAACTGGTCTCAGGTGAGATATACTGCTTTGTTAATCGCAGGGATTGTGGTCTTGCTGGCAGTAGTCTTGTTCCTGTTGGCAGTGCTGTTTAGGTAAGCTTTTAAAGTTTTATTTTTTTTAAAATTTAAAATTAGGATTAGGGAGGAAAATGAAAAGTGTCAAAATCTAAGATTATATTAGGAATTATCGGAGCAACGCTTGTTGGAATGTATGGTGGGGCAAGATTAACTAATTATTATACAACTATGAACACTGTTTATCATATAGATTTAAATGGGGATAACTTACTAGATATTGTGGTTAGACAGAATAACGATAAACTTTATTCTTTCCTCCAACAACCAGATGGAACTTATAAAAGCTTAGATGAACATTTCGAATTCCAACAGGGAAAAACTAACGCAGAAATTTGTAAGGTCATAACTGTAACTGAAGCGCAAATCGCTGCAGAAAGGGAAACCATTGATACGAGATTAAAAGAATTGGGAAAATAAGATTTAATTCTTCTGAGAGTCGTGGATAAGTTTTCCTAACAGTCATTTCTTTATCGGAAGAAAGAAAATAAACTTATTTCAGCACATCTTCTATTGGCTTATTGCCCTTGAGTTTCTTGGCAGTTTCCTGAGCTTGTTTCTCTAAATCTACTCCTAAACCTTTAAGCTCTTTAATGTGCATCTGCATCAATTGCTCTACAATCTGGATGATGCGCAATAATTCTTCCCTCTCTTTAGCTAAGGTAGCTAAAGAACCTTTATGAAAGCCAACCTGCTCATCTTTATTGGTTTCTTTATTAATCTCAGTTTTTGCCATAATTAGAAGATAAATGAAAGGTTTTATATTAAGGTTGCGGTAAGGATGGGGGTAAAAAGTGTTTAGATGATTAAGTGCTATTTAAACAATTAATTACTTCCATAAATCTACTTCAAGGTCTCAAAAGAGAATTGATCTGAACCACCTGAAGATTTTCTTTCTTCTTCATCTTCTTTTAGAGATACTGGTTCAGGAGTTAGTCTATCAATAATCTCGATAATTCCATAAAAGATAGGGAAGAAGAGAAGTGCGGAGAGGAAATAAATAAAACTAGGCTCGATCTCTCCGTAAATAAAAGGAGTGAAAACCACCAAAACATAAGTCACTTCCCTGATCCGACCCAGATACTTGATGATTTCTTTTTTCTTGATCCCTAAAATAATTATGGTTAGGCCATAGGCCATGACTAGAGCAGATAAGAAATATTTTCCAATAGTTAAAACTCCTAGATTGATCTGGGCGTTGATCAGTTGGGCAGTAACTTGTCGAACCCAATCGATCCCTACCCAGAAAGGGATTACTCCATTACTGATGGCGTTACCAAAAGAAGTGCCCTGCTTTTCCTGAAAGAATTCAGCGAAGAACCAGCTGAGCCAGATGGGAACAATAATCCAGACTGTTTCTAAACTGGTAAAGGAGATGACTAAAGTATAGAGCCAGGTATAGGTTAAATCCCAAATATAACTTAATACAGACCAGGCGATGGAAGCAAAAGACATTTTTAACCTCTTTTTTTATAGATTTAAGAAGTTAAATGATTTAGGTTTAAATATCTTTTTAATTAATTTATTCTTAGAATCATCACAATCTTTATATATATACCAGAAAATTTGTTCTTAGCTTAAAGTTAAATTAAGTTGATCATAAAAAATGACTCTGAAACAAACTATCAAACGTATTTACGAAGAGAAATATAAAGTTCTGTTAATGTTTTCATTATTATTATTAGTCTTGGCTTTTGTTCAGATTGGAGTGCAGACAGCTTTAACTGGAGATTTTGTCCATCGGGGGATTACTCTCAAAGGCGGTTCGACCATTACTCTTGAAAATACGGAGTTGAATCCAGAAGATTTACAATCATATTTACACCAAGAATTTCCCTCTGCGGAGATAAATGTGCGTACAATCTATGCGGCAGGAAAAGTGGTGGCTTTAGCGGTAGATTCTGATGCCCAAGATAATGCGGAAATCAATCTGATCCTTAATGCTTTAAATAAAAAAGTTGACCTGAAAGGAGCGAAACCAAGTGTAGAGGTAATGGGAGCAGCTTTAGGCTCGAGCTTTTTCAAACAGGCGGGAATTGCCTTAATCATCTCTTTTATCTTAATGGCTTTAGTAGTCTTGCTTTATTTTCGTTTATGGATTCCCAGCTTGGCAGTAATTGCCTGTGCCTTCTCGGATATTGTAGTGACTATGGCCATCTTTAATCTAACCGGAATTAAACTAAGCACGGCAGGAGTAGCTGGATTTTTGATGTTAATTGGCTATTCCATTGATACAGATATTTTACTTACTACCAGAGTTTTAAAAAGGCATGAAGGTACAGTAATGGAGAGAATTTATAGCTCTATCAGTACGGGAATGACCATGACCGTAACTACTATCTGTGTAGTTTTAGTAGCTTTAATTTTTGTTCAGAGTGAGACTATCCGCCAGATTTTAGTGATAGTTTTAATCGGAATGTTTGTGGATATGATCATGACCTGGATCCAGAACGTAGCTTTCCTAAGATTATATCTAGAAAAGAAAAAACCCAATTTAAAGTAAAAAAAATGATTCCCTGGAAAAAAATATTTAGCAATTGGAGAGTTGTGTTATTGATGATTTTCTTAGTTTTTGCTTTGGTTTCCATTTTCTCTTTAAACACAGAAGTTTGGCTAGGTAATGAAGGGGCGGCAATAAGAAGCATTAACCAAAATACTTCTGCTTCCATTGCGGGAATGCAGAGCCCCACCTCTAAGACTACCCCTTTGGCTAAAGAAAAAATTATTTCTTTTAATGGCGAACCAGTAAATAGCGCCTTGGATTTCTATGCTCTAGAAAGCGGGTTAGTTTCTAATAGCACAGTAAAAATAATTACTTCTAAAGGGGATTATTTTTTGACTACTGGCGATACTAAAGGGCAGATAGATTTAGGGATCAAAGTTTATGATGCGCCCACTACTAACCTAAAGAAAGGCCTAGATCTAGAGGGGGGTACGAGAGTACTATTAAAACCGGCAGAGGCAGTTTCTCAGGAAGATTTAGAGACTACGGTAGAGACCCTTAAACAAAGATTAAATGTTTATGGCTTAAGCGATGTTACGGTCAGAACCGCATCAGACTTAACCGGAGATGATTTCATTTTAGTAGAAATTGCCGGAGTGACTGAAGAGGAAGTGAAAGAACTTCTGGCTAAACAGGGCAAGTTCGAAGCTAAAATAGGAAATGCCACCGTCTTTTTTGGGGGTAAAAAAGATATCACTTATGTCTGCAGAAGTGCAGATTGTTCTGGGATAGATCCACGCAAAGGCTGTTTTAAATCAGGGAATGGCTATGCCTGCGCTTTTTTCTTTGGAATTACTCTCAGCGAAGAGGCAGCTAATAGACAGGCAGAACTTACCAATAAGTTATCTATAGTGGCAGATCAGGGCAGCAATTACCTGAGCGAAGACATTACTCTTTTCCTAGATGATAAAGAGGTGGATAAGTTAAAGATCGGGGCGGAATTAAAAGGAAGAGCAACCACTAATATTCAAATTTCGGGTTCTGGCGCAGGAATCAATCAGGAGGAGGCCATGAATAATGCCCTCCAAAACATGAAACGATTGCAAACGATCATCATTACCGGAAGCTTACCGGTAAAATTAGAAGTGGTCAAGATGGATACTATCTCACCTACTTTAGGTAAAGAGTTTTTGAATAATATTTTATTAGTGGGGGTATTAGCAATTTTAACTGTAAGCGCAGTAGTTACGATTAGATACCGTAGACCGAAGGTAATTATTCCTTTAATCTTGACTATTATCTCTGAAATAACTTTAGTTTTGGGCTTTGCAGCTTTGGTGGGCTGGAATTTGGATCTGGCTTCCATGGCGGCCATCATCATTGTTATTGGTACGGCAGTAGATCATCTGGTGGTGATTACTGATGAAACAGTAAAAGGAGAGGTTTCAGCTACAGATTGGAAGGTTCGGCTGAAAAATGCTTTGTTTATTATCTTTGGGGCTTATTTTACTGCGGTTGCTTCCATGACCCCCTTATTATGGGCAGGTGCCGGATTACTGAAAGGTTTTGCCTTGACTACTATTGCCGGAGTTTCCTTTGGAGTATTAATTGCTCGGCCAGCTTATGCAGTAGTGGTAGAGATGCTTTTACATCATGAAAACTGAAAGTATAATAAATCATGTTGTAAGAAACAGATTTTGAAGAAGAGGACCGATGGGTAATAAAACTTCTCTGAAAGCGATTTTTTTGATTATTCTCTGTACTCTTTTTACTTCGGTGGGCCAGCTACTCTGGAAGAAAGGATTAATAAGTTTAAATTTTAATGATTGGTTAAGCTTTTTGAATATGTTTATAATTTTAGGTTTCATCTCTTATGGTCTCGGTTTTATCCTGATGCTGCTGGCTCTGAAATCAGGTGAGTTAAGCGTTCTCTATCCCATCATCGCTACCAGTTTTATCTGGATCAGTATCTTTTCACCCATATTTTTTCCAACAGACGCGATGAATATTTGGAAATGGGCAGGAGTAATTTTAATTATCATCTCGGTTAGTTTATTGGGGATGAGCACGAGAAAGACTAACGAAACCAGCAGCTTGAAAGCGGTGGGAGATAAAAATGATTAGTTCTTTTGTACTATTGGTGATCGGATTCGGTTCGCTGATTGGAGCTACTGGTAATCTGGTAATTAAAAAAGCAGTGGATGGGGCTGAATTTAGAAGATTACTATTTTCTCCGAAATTATGGCTGGGAATGTTTCTGTACGGATTATCGGTATTGTGTTATTTACTGGCTTTATCCAGAGAAGAGTTAAGCGTAGTTTACCCTTTGGTTTCTTTAACTTATGTCTGGACGATTATTTTGTCAGTGAAATACTTAAACGAGAAGATGAACGGCTGGAAATATCTTTCTCTTGCGGGAATTATTCTGGGAATTGTTTTGATTGGGGTGGGGAGTTAGTGAGGTTAAGTATGCCTAATTTCAAAGGGGTAATCATTGAAGAGAGTCTTGAGAAAAAAAGTATTTTGAAAAAGGTAAGAATTATCCAGACAAAAATAGAGGAAGTTATTGAAAAACATAAAACCCCTTGGATCAAACAATGGACTTTACATACCGTTGAAATCTTTGGTAGCCAAGCTGATGCAGTTGCGGAAGAGTTAAGTCAGTCATTAGATTCTAAACACAATTGGTACGCTGATTTCAAAAATGATTTTTATCATTATATAATCTTTCGCAACAAAGTGTTCTATATTGATAGAAGAAGTAAAGAGCAATACGATGAAGCCAAACATTATGGAATTTCATTAGGTATTCCAGAATATCAGGTTGATTTTCATCCGAAAATTAAAGAGTGGAAACGATAAGCTATCTTCTGTTAGACTTTCTTATCCCAAGTTTTGGCAGAACAGATTTATCTCTTCATCAAACCCCACACTTTTCCTAGCAAATAAGGCAGAATCAGGGCAAGAGTAAAGATTATTGCAATAACCCAAATATTATGGGGTAAATTATTGATCTTAGCATCAGCAATAAACTTGTTGGCTACTAAAACCATGCCGATAAAATTAGCCAGGGCTATAATCGGAATGATGACCCCGCCCAAAAGATGATGTTTGGTCTTGAAATAACTAGAGCTATTGATTAGGAAAGCATACAAAGATCCAATGGTAAATCCTAATGAGATGACAATCAGATAAAGCACCCAGGAATTAAGTACAATGAGGAAAGGGATTAAAATCAGGGAAACAATTAAGTTAGCAAAAATAATAACCAAAACAGCACTCCAGAAGACCATGGTGGAGAAATGTAGATCGCGTTCAGTCTCTTTATTCAGGATCTCTTCTGCTTTTCTTAATTCTTTATCATTCCAGCCTTTCTCAGAAAGCTTTAGTTTTTCAGTGTATTTTTGGTTATTCATGCTTGAAAATAAACCTATAATTATTTTATCGGATTCAGGGTGATAAATTCTGCTACTCTCTTAAATTGGCGGGCAGAACGGGAAAAAGGATAGAGATGGCTTAGAGGAGCCTGCTTATGCAAAGCTTTGCGAAATTTGCGGTCTTGTTTGATCTCGGCAATCAAAGGGTAGCCTAACAGATTAGAAACTTCTGTGGATTTTAATTCGTGCCTGCCATTATGACCAAAGTTTAAGATAATTCCGGCAACAGTATTGTTATGCTCTTTAGCTAATTGAACAGTTTTGAGGGCGTCCATGACCGAGCTTAAGTTAGGATTGACCACAATGAGAACTTCATCAGTATTTTTTAGAACTTGGCTGACTTCATAACCTAATCCGCTGGGTGAATCTACCAAAACAAAGTCTGCGGCTTCATCCAGATGTTCAAAGATTTCAGATAAATTCTGGACATTAGTTTTTTGGTATTCTGCATAGGATGGAGAGGAAGGAATAACTGAGATACCGCTTTCATGCAGATAGGTAATCTCAGATAACGTCTTTTCCTTGCGTAAGAATTGGTTAAGAGTATTTCTGGGGTTAAGGATGCCTAATTGTAAAGCTAGATTAGGAGTGACTAAGTTTGCATCCAGAAGCAGGACCTTCTTGCCTAATTTGGTTAGGGCATAGCCTAGGTTTAAAGTAGCGGTAGTTTTACCTACACCTCCTTTCCCTGAGACCAGGGCAATAAAACGGGTCATTTCTAGATCACCTATTTTTAATGGGAATAAATGGCGGGGAGTATTTAATATTTTCTCTCAGTAAGAGTATATATTAGATTAGTAATAATTTAAAATAAAGATTTATATCCTGGATTTGCATAAAGAATTTATAGGGTTTAACTGATTCAGTTGGATAATGACAAGATTACTTTTAAGGCATCGCCGTCATGAAGGAGCGCATATTGAGGGTAAAGGCCAGATTATAGATGTGATAGTCAGAAAATTGTATTCTCATAAAGCGGTTCTGGAAATTAATGGTGTTCCCGGAATACAAAAAGTTCATCTTAACTTAGGGCAGCCAGAATGTAAACTTTTTCCTGACCTAGGGGTTGAATTAATTCAAATCCTAGGAAGAAATAAGGTTGAGATTGCCTATCTTGCTGATCCAAACTATAGTATAAACAGAAACGATTATTATGATCAAATCCTAGCTCATTTAGTTTTAGATTTCCCTTTGAACACAGGAGCGAGAATTATGGGGGATGGAACTAGTTTAGACCTGGTAGTACGAGAAGTCAAGGGAACAGTTTTTCATCGGGAAGGAAAAGTGGAAGTAATAGACGAGAGTGGTTCTCATTATTTAACCTTAATATCTGGAGAAGAATCACAGCCGATTAGAGATGGAATTGAGGTGCGCCTATCCGATAAACAGAACAGTAAAGACAGTCTTAAGATAGTGTATCATATCCCTAGAAAATATGGTCTGCGCAGAAGAGCTTATGCACTAAATTCGGATCAGGCTAGTTAAAGATGACTTTGAATAATTTATACCAAAGTCCTCTAAGAGAATTTGAAATAGTCGTAATGGTCATCTAAAAATTACTATTTTTCAAAGTTTTCTAAACAAAATAAACTTATTCGTCTTCTTCTTTCTTTCCGCTAACTAACATCCAGGAATAATTAAAGAATTTATGGGCGAATCGTTCGCAGTTGGTTAAATTATCAATGTTTATCTCTGCGGTGGTATTATTTAAATCCACAATTAAAGCTACGTGACGCCGGTATTCGCAGATTTTAGCTTGGGGCAACTTGAGAATACTTTTCAAAAACCAATAAAAAGATAAGAATTGGAGCATTTTAGGGTCATCCGCATAGACTTCGGATAATTTAGTTGCTCTTAAAGCTGGACTTTTAGCCAGAACTTCGGTTTTGCCCTCTTTTTTGGCTTTCTCGAGCATAGCTTCGATGATTAGATCATAAACATTCACTAGCATTTTTAAGGCGTTAAGAATTACGTCTACGGTACGGGTGTATTTTAAGCTTACGTAAATAATATGTTCCAGACGTTTCAGCTCTTCTCGAGCATCTAATAAAGTTTCTTTTATATGTTCCATATACCCGCAGAATAGTAACAAAAGCAGTACTTCTATTTATTAGTTTCGATAGGATTTGGGTATCTTTAGAGTTTTAGGGACTAATTTCTTATCCCACACCCCAAACCGGGTTGATTCTTCTTTTTATTTCCACAATCTCTTTGAGAACTTCAATTTCCATCTTAGATAGATGCTTAGTCAACTCTTTTAATCTTTTGAAATCGTTTTCAGGAATATCGGTATACAAATAGTCTCCTTCATGGATCTGTCTGCCTAGGGTTACTCCATCCATAGAAAGAGCCAGTTGTCTACCCTGCAAGGCAAGACTGACGTTCTCCTGCCCGTCCTGCATGGCTTTAATGGTAGTAAGCGCTTTCCCTTCCTTGTTCATGATGGGATCACTACTTTTAAGCTGGCCGATCTCTATTTCAGCTCCGATAATGGCCGGATTGTTTTGTCTGAAAACATAGCCTTTCAAGAGAAAGAATTTACAAGGGCGAACCAATCCGGATAATTCTTTAATTTCAAGCTCTTTTTTAAGAGAACTTTGATAAGCAGTGTAATCTTCAATGATCTTGTAAATTACTTCATTAGTAATTATTTTAAAGCCTTTAGTTTTGATGTAATCAGTTAAGTCTTCAGATACTTTAACATTAAAACCTAAGATGACCGCCTGGAAAGGATCTTTTTCTTTGACAAATTCTAATTTAGAAAGGTCTCTCTTAGTAATATCACCCAGGGAAGCAGAAGCTAAAGGGATTTTCTTTTCCTGAAGCAGGTTTCTTAAAGCTTCTAATCCGCCGATAGTGTCTGCTTTGATAATTACTCCAACACAATCATCGCATTCTAAGACAATATCTTTGATCTCTTCCTGGACTTCTTTTTTTAGCGTTTCTATTTCTTTTTCATTTCCAGAACAGCCGCGCAGAGGCATACCGGAAATTGCTTCGTCTAAGCCGGGAGCGGAGATTTTTACTCCAGTGGCAGCGAAAACTTCTTTAACGTTCTTGAACTTGCTTTTCTTTTCTCGCATCTCGGCTAATTCTGCTGGTTCCAGTAAAGCCCGGACTTTGACTACTAAAGGTTTTTCTATTCCTCCGATGATTAAAGTATCATTAACTTTGAGGGAACCATTGTAAATAATTGCGTCTAAAGTTCGACCCAGACCTTTTTCATCTTTGACTTCTAGAATACTACCTTTGGCGGGACCTTTCTCTTCAATTTCCAATTTCTTTTCCAAGAATTTTTGGGCCAGGCCGGTTAAGACCATCAATAATTCCGGAAGGCCCTGGCCACTTTTAGCAGAGAGGGGAATAATGGCAATCTGTTTAGTATAATCATCAATACGATCAAATCGTTCTGAGGGGAAACCTAATTCTGAGACTTTACCTACCAATTCATACATTTTTTTCTCTAACTCTCCCTGGACCTGAAAGTTTAAGAGGTTAATATTTTCTAGTAAAGATTTTTTGGGGTCTACTGACCAGCCGTTAATTAAGTCAATTTTATTGGCAGCGATGATAAAAGGAACTTTATTGTGTTTTAAGATTTCAATAGATTCTATGGTCTGAGGTTTTAGACCTTCGTTAATATCAATAACCAAAATAGCAATATCGGCTAAAGATCCGCCTCGTTTTCTTAAAGAAGTAAAGGCAGCATGGCCGGGAGAGTCAATGAATAATAAGCCGGGAAGGGTAATCTTAGATTTAATCGCTTTTAATAAGGGACCGCAGATCTTTTCGATAGTAGCGATGGGCACACAGCTGCAGCCGATGGCTTGAGTAATTCCGCCGGCTTCACCAGCAACTACAGCCGTACCTCTAATCTTATCTAAGATGCTGGACTTGCCGTGATCGACATGTCCGAGTACAGTGATGATGGGTCTGCGAGTGGCCATAGATGTAGAAAGAATCAGATTAATTTTTAAAGTTATTCTATTTTTTATTGAGTATGTCCCTGATCCAAGAACATTCCAATAAAATCAAAATAGAACTTCCTCGCGGAGATGTCCATGCAGGGATGGAAGTGTTCTATAATCCGATAATGGCTTCCAATAGAAATATTTCTATCTTGCTGCTTAATTCAGTTGAAAATAAGCAGATGAATATTGCGGATCACCTAGCTGGTTCAGGCATTCGTAGTCTACGCTTTCTTAAAGAGTTGGAGAAAGGGAAAATTAAGCATTTGTATGTTAATGATATGAAAGATAATTTTAAAGAGGTTTTTGGTGCAGGATTAAAATTAAATAAACTAAAACTCAAGAAGGTTTCAATTTTTAACCAGGACGCCAATCTCTTCATGCAGGAACAAATAGGTTTTGATTATATTGAAGTGGATCCTTTTGGTAGCCCAAATCCATTCTTAGCTAGTGCAGTGGCGAGAACCTCCCGCGGAGGGATTATCGCTGTAACAGCTACGGATACTGCGGCTTTAACCGGAACGTATCCTAAAGTTACCCGGCGTAAATATTGGGCGGAACCATTAAGAAATTATTTGATGCATGAAATCGGATTGCGAATCCTGATCAGAAAAGTACAATTGCAGGGAATTCAGTTTGACAAAGCTTTAGTTCCTGTTCTGTCGTATAGCAAAGATCATTATTTCCGAGTTTATTTCCGTAACGAGAAAGGAAAAGAAAAGTGTGATGAACTGATTAAGCAGCATCGATACTTTTTATTCTGCCATAAGTGCTTGAATTTCAAGTGTTCCGTTCATAATAAAGAGAAATGTTCCTGCGGAAACATTCTTATTTTTACCGGGCCTTTGTGGACGGGGAAATTAGCTGAAGAAAAACTGTTGGAGAAGATGGTTTATGAGAATCTTTTCCCAGAAGAGCAGAAGTTTCTGGAATTATTGCTGGGCGAAGCTAAAGTTAACCAAGTTGGATTTTATGATTTGCATGAAATAGCCCGAATGCAGAAGAAAAATCCGCCCAAGATGGAATTGGCGTTGAAGCGATTTAAGGGAGTTAGAACGCACTTTTCGATGACGGGGATAAAGAGCCGGGAAAAAACAATTCTTCGCATGTAGCCAAAATATTTTCCTTAGCCTATTTCTTCAAAAAAGATCATATCTTCTAAATCCCTAACGAAAACATGGATTTGGAACTTACCTTCATCAATGATACTTTGAAAGCGGTTAAAAGCAGTTTTTACGGCAGCAGCCCTAGCTTTTTCATCATGAGCATTAGCATCAGTTTCTTGGTCAGCTTTGTTTTCTGCTTTTTTTCTATGGGTAATATTGGTAGGATCGTAAACTATCGTTGAACTGCCTCCAGGAGGGCTCATGAGATGATAATTTCCTATCGGTTTCCAAGTAGGAATAAGAGTAACAGACACACTGTTAGAATTATTCTGTAAAACAATATGGGTGGGATTATGAGTTCTAGAATTTACTCCTACTGAAGACACACTATGATAAATCAGTTTACCTGGGGAAATCGGAGCGATGGCGTAATCTCGCATGATTAGTACACCTTTAGTTATCTCTTCCTTTACTAATTTTCCAATGTCTTCAGGGGGAGGAGGAATTATTAGAGGATCATTCGGTCCCTTAATCAGGGGTATAGACATTTTAGAATAATCCTGGTCGACAAATTGGCGCCGGGTATATGATTCAGTAGGAACAGTTAAAGCAAAGTAATCACCAACACATCTTTTTTGGTCCAAGGTCCATCCTGCAGGCAATTCTTTGTTCATTTTTCTACTTCAGAGAAGTACTACTTTATAATCATTGTGGAAAATTGGCGTTTTGTTCATTTAATCGAAGGATAGAACAGTAAAGAAGTATCTTATCCCAGCGCTAAATCCATACCCGCAACTTCTGAAGATTGCACTCCTTCAATCTGGCCCATCTTAGCAGCAATGGCATCGAAATCGTTTCCTTCCACGGTATACATAGCTAGAACTAAAACTGCTTTCAATCCGAAAGCGATAGGATCTTCTTTAACCTGCATCTCACCGATGGCTCCGGCCTCTTTAGCAATAGCTCTAGCCTTTTCTTTGATCGGAGCGAGATTAACCTCTGGAGATTCTGGCATGAGTTTAAAAGTAATTATAGCCTTGGCCATTTTCAGTTTGGTCCTTCAAATCCGCAAGAGGGACATTTGTACTTAACGGCATTGCTTCGGCAGTTGCCACAGCGGACTAATTCGTATTTGCTGCAGTTAGGGCACTTGAAACTAGTATAGAATTTGTCGTTGACTATTTTCTTTTTACAGGATAAACAGGCTTTTTCTTCCATAATGAATTTATTTTAGGGGGCTTATTTATAAATCTTTTCAGTTGATTAGGTGATTTCTTCTACTTTAATCTGATTGTTCTCTGCTTTGAACCCGACCTTAAGGAATTTTTCTACTACATAAATATTGGTCAAAGTATGATTAGTGATGGTGCTGGCTTTCAATTCTGAGCCAGGAAGTAAGGCCATAAACTGGATGAGCTGGTCTGCTAGATGCTTATCTACGGCAGTTTCAGAACGGATCTCAGTCTTTAATTCTTGGGCAGCTTCTTTTCCGATCTGTTCAGAGCTTTTGGTTTTATCTACTAACGTGTCCGCACCTAAAATAACAGGATTATCAAAATCAACTTTGCCTTTATGGCTGAAGATGGCCCAGAGTACAATCTCTCCTCCAATGCTCAGAGTTTGAGAATATTCTGTACGAATAGTAAGGGGAGCATTTAATTCTTTAAGGCTATTCTCAGCAGATTTCTTGATCCTTTCAGCAACCTCTTTTTCGGCCAGCTCTTGGGAAACATTGATAATTCCGCGAATCTGTTCCAGCTGGCCTTGCTCGATTAATTTAATTTTAGCAGTGCGGAAATTTAAATCTTCTAAGAGCTGGTTAAGATTCTCATATTCTCTTAACTTAAATTTAGGACTGATAGAGAAGAGGACCTCTCCTCCGCCTTGAGGATAATATCCTCTACGAATGATCTTTAATTCAATTTTTTCTACAAAGCGTTGGAGCTGGGGGAGTAGTATGTTCTGGAGGTAATCTACGGAGGCTTGGCCTAGGCCGCAAGTTCCGCCTTTAATCTTAAGAGTAATTTTTCCAGGAGCGAATAAGCAGGGGAGGAGCAAAGCCTGCAAAAGAAGAGTGATGCTTCCGGCAGTGCCAATGTCAATCTCGTAAATCCCTTTCTTTACTTTTCCTGGCTTGAAATAAAGTTCGGTTGAACCTAATTCTATTTCGTTGGTTTCAGCTGCGCAGATTTGTTTGAGGGCATTAATTGCCTGGAGATGCTGGGCTTTCAATCCTCCTTTTTCTCTACCTGCCCTAATATTGATTACTTTGAATTCTTTTCCTGTAAGTGCAGAGAGAGCGAGGGCTACTCTAACTAAAGCTCCGCCGCCTTCCAAATGGGAACCGTCTAAGATAATCATCCTGAGAAGAAAGGTTATTATACTCCTTTTTATTAATTTCTACCAAAAAGCTTAATAAATACTCATTCTGTTCAGTTTCTTTATTGGGGACGTAGTATAAAGGAAGTTTAATTCCGTACAGCCTGGTAGAATTGGGGCCTCCAGAATTGGAGAGTTGAGCTGAAAAGCGATGAGAATAACTTTCCCCGAAGTCAGCCTTAGATCCGCGTTCAAATCGCGGCGTCCCCACTTTTATTCTATCGACAACTATATAAACCAATATTCTCTTTCTATTGACTATGTTCAAAAAGAAAGGTGATAAAGAAGATCTAGGTTTCTTTGGCAGGAATAAGCTAGCTATGGCTATCGCTACCTTAATGGGCACGATTATAGGTGCTGGCATTTTAGGGATTCCTTATGTGGTAGCTAAAACCGGATTTGTTTACGGCTTTATTATTATGGTTATATTGGGATCGGCTTTTTTGTTTCTAAACTTATTTATGGGAGAAGTAGTCTTAAGGACAAAAAAACAGCATCAATTCCCAGGCTATGCGGAAAAGTATCTGGGCAAATGGGGCAAGCGCATAACTACAGTTTCCATGCTGATTGGATTGTATGGGGCTTTAATTGCTTACTTGATTGGAGAAGGAGCAACTTTATACGCGCTGTTTGGTTTTGGTTCTCCTCTGCTTTTTACCATTATTTTTTTCTTGATTACTTCTTCAGTTATTTATCTAGGAATGAGAGCTACAGGTAAAGTTGAACTTATTTTGGTGATACTTTTATTTTTAGTGGTTAGTTTAATCGGGATCTTTTCGTTTAAGAATATCAATTGGTCTTATCTGGCTCATTTTAATCTCGCTAATATTTTTATCCCCTACGGGGTAATTGTTTTTGCTTATGTCGGTCTGCCTTCTATCCCAGAATTGCAGGAAGTATTAGGCAAGGAAAGATGGAAAATGAAAAAAGCAATTATTATTGGCTCAACCATCCCGATAATTTTGTATGTGCTTTTTACTTTAGTGATTATTGGTTTAGTAGGATTAGACAATTTCGAATTATTGAAACCAAATGAGAAGATTGCTACTATTGCCTTAAGCATCTATTCTCACCAACTCTTAGGAATATTTGCTAATCTGCTGGCGATGCTCTCTATGTTTACCTCTTTTTTGACCATTGGAATCGCTTTGAAAGAAATTTTTGAATATGATTATGGCTTTTCTAAAAATTGGTCTTTGTTTTTTACACTTTCAGTACCGTTAGTGGTGGCCTTATTTAATTTTACTTCATTTATTACAGTTTTAGGTATTACCGGAACTATTGCTGGAGGGTTGGATGGTATTTTAATCATCTTAATGTATTGGAAAGCGAAATTGCTGGGAGATAGAAATCCGGAATATTCGATGGGGAAACATTATTTTCTTGGAACTCTGTTGATGATCATGTTCGGGCTGGGAATGGTGTATTATTTTATCTTTTGAGGTAAAGTGTTAGGGATTGGAAAAAATAATCTTTAGGTTTAATTTCACAAAATTTTATAAATGGTTCTTACTTTTAGGTAGTATTATATATTAAGATTAGGTTTAACTATGGCTAAGAATGGAAATGGAAGAGAAAGAGTAATTGATTACTTAGTCCGTAATCTTACTGAAGGCAGGGCGGCTAGAGAATTTAAACCAGATCAGATTGAAGAAGGTTTGAGAGAATTAAATATCACTTTAAAAGAAGATGGGGGGCATTATTGGGGCTATCTAAGAGCAGATGATGGGGAAGAACGTTGGATCTCTTGGGGTGAAGTCGAAGATAATTTAAGAATATTATACGGGGTCATTCCGGAAAAGGTCATTTCTGGAGAGACTGAGACGGAAAAGAATCCATCTAAAAAAGAAGAGATTGTTCCTTTAGTGATTGTAGCTCAACCAGCAACGGAAAAAGCAGAAAGTTTAGATACAATTATTTCTGTTAGTGATACAATTGAAGAAAGAGTAGCGATACCTACTGCAGATAAGATTACTGATTCGCCTCCGATAGAAGCTGCAACTTCTTTACCTGAAATAATCAAACCAGGGCCTGGACCAGCAGATGAACTTCCTGCGGATGTTGGTGCTGCAGCTGAAGAAGCAGAAGTACAAAAAATAAATCGATATACCGTGTTGTTCAAAAGTTTGGGAGTGGGAGTAGCAATAGCAGCAGTAATGGGATTAGGAGCAGCGGTAGGTTATTTTGTTCGAGATTTCTATGCTAGAAATGAACCGAAAACAGAAATTGTTTGTCCTGCTGCGGAAGTTAAAGACTGTCCGGAAGCAGATAAGCTTACTGAAAAAAATAAAACTTTAGCTGATAAACTAGATAAAATTAAAACTAAGGTTAAACAGGCTGAGGCAAACAATAAATATCTAGCAGAAAGAAAAGTTAACGCAGAAAATGATTATATTGAGATTATGTTAAGTACGGCGGACCAAGGATTAGTTTTAGCAGAAAGTAATTCTGCCCTGGAACAATGTAATTTTGCTGCTAAACAAGGCAGAGAGGATTATGCCGGATTGGAGAGACGTTTAGAAGAATTTTCAATGGAAAGCAGGGCTAAAACCGATTTCTTAGTCAATCAATCCACATCTTGGTATAGTGGTTTTTCTGCAGCGGTAACTCTTTGGCTAGATGCGGAAAGTCGTTATGTTGACTCTTTAGAGGCTGGAAAGATTTGTGAAATCTCCTGGGAAAAAGAGAAACAAATCAAGCCCGACTGCAGTCTAGAAGTTAATTCTGTTTATAGTGAAAAAGAGAAAGTTGAAACACAATTAGCAGATGCAGAATCAGCTTTGGCACAAGCAAATCAGGTTTGCTTGTACGCAGAAAGGCAGAGCAGCGACTGGTTAGCAGAGGGAGAAGCAGAACAGGCAGGTTTAATTGCGAAAATAGCTGATCTTGGGTCTGTTCTTGAAGAGCAAGGTAAAGAAACTTCTGCCGCAAAAGCAAGAGATCAAGAATATGCTCGCGAAAGAAGTTCTTTTATCAGCAGTTGGGAAAATGAACAAAGTGTTGCTTTAACTTATGTCGATAATGGTTTAGCAGCTTTAGCAGAAAGAGATGAAACTGTTTTGAGATTAGGAGAACATTTAGCGGAAGCTCAGGCGGTCTTTGATCAAGCGGAAGCTTGTGAACAAAGAGAAAAAGATAAAGAGGAGCAGCTTAATATTTGCGTTGATGAAAAAGATGGATGGAGGCAGAAATATGCTGGTTCCCAAACAGAAATCTTAGGAGTAGAACAGAAATTAATCCTCGCTAAAGAAAGCTTAGAAAAAAAATCTGGTGATTATTCTGCTTTTGAATCTTCCTCAAAACAGGAAATAGATAGAAAGCAGACAGAGCTAGTGCAATTGCAGGGACAGTTAGCTCGAATGCAAGAACAATTAAAGATTGTAGAGGAGAGTACTTACGATCAGAAAGAGGATAAAAGCGGGGTTGATTTAGCTGAGTGCAGAAGTGGAAAGGAAAGAATTCAGGTAGAATTATCCCGAGTGAGCGGATTGCTAGAAGATAAAAATAGAGAGTATGATTTTTTAGTCAGCAGTTTCGGAGAGGAGAGGAAGAAAGCGCAGGATCAATTAACGCAGGTTGAGGAACAGCTAGGAGAAGAGAAAAAGAAAAGTCAGGGATATTTAATGATAAAAGATCGGACTGCGCAGGAATATAGTCGCTGTGCAGACGAGTGGGATCAGTTAAAGACACAGAGCGATAAGAATAGATCAGAATTAGAAACTTGTCATGACGAGCGTAGAGATGCTCTCGCTGAACAAACCAGAATCCAGAGCAGTCTTGATTTATGCCTTGAAGAGAATAGTGGGTGGCATCAAGGAAATCTTAGTACTGGAACTGTAGATGGGTTACCGGCGGTTTGTTATGCAGACCTCGCTTCCCAAACTACCACTCGCTTAGAAGACGGAAAGTCTCTAATTGCTACAGGATTTAACTGTATCACTGAAGAACAGTTCAGATCTGATTACAAAAATATAATTTCCAAAATCTCTTCCCTTCCAATAGTGGCGGAAATTAATCCAATTGTCGAACAAAAGCCAGCAGAAGATTATGTTCCTAAAGTGGTTGAATTGGATCTTCCTCTCCGAGAGGTAAGTTATTATGGCCAATTGAGGGCTAATCCTGGTCGAGCTGAAGAGATTGCCTTAGCTTATGTCGAAGAACAGGGCGGTTCAATTACGGTCTGCGGAAAAAGTAATAGAGATAAAGCAGAGTCACTCTACGAACAGATTGCTCCGGAAGGAAGAGATGATACTTATACTTTAGAATTTTTTGTTAAAGGTACTACTGAATTTTATCAGGGGATGGATGCAAAGACACCTTATTGTGTTCCTCTAACCGTGATTGAGGAATGATTGCTTTCTAAGCTCTATTTTCCAAAAAGTTTAAATATAGGGTGCTACTTTGAAGTAGTATTCTAGAGGTGTTTAGGTGCATGGAGACTATTTATTACCTAACATGGCAAAACCTACACCCCAGCAAAGATGGAATGATTTCGTTCAAGGATGTTCTGCTTTAGATTTTAGAATAGCAACACGAGGAGATTTAGAGGATATTGTTTCAACTACTCTTCAACTGGAGCATCGTTTAACAGGAGATGATATTCCTCCTAACCCTACTGAAATTGAACGTCGGGCAGATAGATTTGGAGAAGCAAGAAAATATTTTGAGAATCATACCGCTCAACTAGCTTCACAGAAAAATTCAGTGATTGGGGTCTTAGGAGAGATTATGCGTTTGGATCAGATATATAGTATCGGAAAAGATTATTGTACTACTGTTGCGGCTTATTTTTTTGAGGCTATCCCTTATTTATTAGGAGAAAGAGAGTTTGGCGGAGCTGATCAGGGCATTGAACAAGTCCCGATTTATTCTTTGGATCTGATCTTAAGAGCGGCGCAGACAGAAATTTCTGATTTCGAGACAGAGCTAGCCTCGGGTAATACTGTTAGAAGATTAAACGTAGCTGCAGAGTTAGTCCAATCTTTTGGTTTAAAGAGATATACTGGTCCAGACCAAAATATTCCATTTGGGCTTAAAGCATTAGAAGTTACTGGTTTAAGCGGTCATTTTTACAGACCTACTTTATTTGAAGCTAAATTAGGAGAACGTCAATCTGGTTTCGAGAAGCGAAAATTAAACCGGCAAATAACAATATTTTTAGCAGCTAATTTAATCGCTTTTACAGCAGGAGAGATTTATCTTTCTGCTAACGATTATTCAGGAGAAGATTTAGGCGATGTGGTTGCAGATGCAGTTTATGGCTCATTGCCAGAAAGTGATATTACTAAAGGAGAAGCGGCAAAAGCAGATGCTCCTAAAAAAGGAAAAAGATTGGGTTATGTTGCTCCTGCTGTTGAAGGTGAAACCCTGATTCCGGAGGATGGATGCGGATGTCCTCGAAATTTACAGCGAGAGTATTTTGGGAGATTAGTAATGGTAGAAAATGGCGCTAGTGAAGAGAAGATACAAACGATTATTGATGATTTCCGTGCAGGAATAACTTTTGATTATGTGATTAAAGACGGAAGATCAGTAGTGGAATTAATGCTTGGACCGAGAGAAAGTTATGAAGGTTCAGTTTACCAACAAAGTTATGACGATGTCAGTAAAACGGTTAGAGATTTAATTGATAGTGGGAAAATACATCTCTACACTCCAACCAGAAAACAGGATCCAGGAACTTTAATTTTACAGCCAACAGCAAAAGCATCAAGTCGCGGAGGAAAATAAAATGTCATATTCGAGAATCACCGGATTAGCAATGCTTGTATCTCTATTAGGAGCAGCCGAAGGAGAGGCTAAAGGAAAGAAAGATCCCAGTAGAGTGGATCTCAAGCCGCAATTTCAAAATCTTCCCAGAGAAGAACAATTAGATTTATGTACGATGGTGCGCGAGGAACAAAAAAAGAAAGGAAAAATTTTCGGAACCAACCCTAAATGCGATAATAAATATAAAACGGATACAACTTACGCTTTCTGTTTAGATACAGAGGATATTCAAGGCTTGCAAGCAATAGGATTAACTGTTACTGAACATCCCTGGACTGAATATGCTACTAATCCCGCAGAGGCTTGTTCCGGCAGGAAAGTTTGTACAGAGATTTCTAAGCCGGCTGCTTCGGAGGCTCAACCGAGTTACCAATGTCAAGACGGAAGTTGGAGAGAACATAAAGCAGCCTGTCCAGTTCTGGAAAGCTCAGAGCAAAGAGAATCAATACTTACCTATGTCTGCCCGGATAATACTCCCGATGATAATGATGATAATATGCTTGTGGATGATTCCAGCAAATGCCCCGAAGTTAAAGCGCCTGAACCAAAAATAAAATATCGCTGTGAAGACGGAACTTTAGTAGATGTTTCTTATGAATGTCCTCATCCGCATGCATCAACTATTTTAGTCAGAATTGAAACAGCTCAAGGTTATTCTAAAGCTGACGGAAGAACGGGAACACTTGCTGGAGCGGTAGATGTTGAGGTGGGGGCGGGAGTTTATCTGGGAGGATTTGTAGGAGCAAGAGGAGATAACTGGTTCTGGCGTGAAGCTAGTTCCAGTAATGAGAGAAGTGAAGGTCCACAATATATTGCAACTGAAAGTGGAGATAATTTAATCGGCTCTCAATCTGATCTAGAAACTCTGACCGAGAGAGGAATAAGAGCTTCGGTTGGTCCGGAATTGTTATATTCATTATATGAGGGAACAGCTAGTGTTAATGCTCAGGCTAGAGTTGGCTTGACCAGACAAGCTGTAGATTCAAAAACTTTAGAAACTACTACCTATTGGGCTCAGACCCAGGCAGGAACTGTATTCCAAGAGGGAATTCCTGGACCAACTGGACCAGCAGAAACTGCTAGCTCTAGTGAAACCAGATATGGGGTTGAACCAAGCGTAGGAATTAATGTCTGGCTGCCAGCCAAGGGACCTTTGGCAGTGGGCGTAGGAGTAAATGCTTCTTATCATCATCCTTTTGGAAAAAGTTATAGTAATGATAATTGGCAAGGGGATGGTACAATTAATCTAATTTATCTTTTTGGAGGAGATGAACGAAAATGAAATCTAAATTAACTTCAGTCTTTTTAATCTTAGTACTATTATTATCTATATTTCCAGCAACTCTGGCTAAGAATGATTTTTCTTTGCTAAGCTTTTGGAATAATGGCAGCACTTCTGAAAAGGTGATCAAAGGAGAAAGCGCTAAATTCAATGTTTTTGTGGCTATGACTGAACCAGTAGCTGTCTCTACCCTAATGTATAAAAGCGGATCTAACCAAGTATTAACTACTTGGATTAATTATAATAATTGGGAAAAACAAATCAATGAAGAGTTTACTATAGATACTACTAATCCAAAATATGCCGCAGGAGATTATAATATAGTGACTAAAGTTACTGATGTTGCAGGTAAATCTGAATCTATCACCTTAAAATTAACCGTAGAACCTAAACCAGTTGAGCCGGTTCCCTGTCAAGATACAGATAAAGATGGAGTCTGTAATGATGAAGACAATTGTGCAGCTACTCCTAACCCTAACCAACTTAATATTGATGGGGACGGCTGGGGAAATGCCTGCGATACTGATGATGATAATGATGGAATAATCGATGAGTTTGATGCTTGTCCACAAGAAGCAGGCTCGAAAGAGAATAGCGGCTGTCCTGGAGATGTAATCAATCAAGCGCCAAAGATCGTTTCAGTTAAAAATAATTATTTAGTCCAAGAAATGGGGACCTTATCTTTTGGTATTTCCATTCAAGATGAACAGACCAATACTTTAATTCTGAAAACAGATAAAAAGATGCTTGGATACGAACTCAATCAAATGGGTAAGAACAAATATGCTTTCAGCTGGACTCCAGATTATACTGTAGTGGTTCATCCTAATACCATTAAAGATTTTACTCTGACTTTTACTGCTGATGATGGAGCATTAAAGACAGAAAAAGAAGTGATTGTAACTGTAAAAGATGTGAACCAACTTCCGGTGATTACCGTTTTTGAGAACAAGCCAGTGCCAGAGAACGAGGAATTTAATTTACTAGTGGGAATTGACGATAAAGATAAAGAGGACCAAATTACATTTACCAAGATGAGTGCTCCTGCCTGGGCTAATTTAAAAGTGTATGCCGGGAATTACTATCTATTTACTCAGGATTATTATACTTTAGTGAGCGGCTCTCCTGGATGCGACCAAGCGGGAAAAGAACATCTGTTTGAATTAACTGCAACTGATGGAATCATGCCAGTAAGCAAAATAATTCATATTAATGTAGTCGAGGCTTGTGAAGTTCCCGTGCCTTGTCCAGACCACGATAATGATAATATCTGCGATGCAGTAGACATCTGCCCTAAAGGCCTGAATACAGATGCAGATAACGACGGAATTTGCGATTATGAAGATAGTTGCGTAGATATGGATCAAGATACTATCTGCGATAATCATGACCAATGTCTTGCTCATAAAGAGGATTTTGACGAATTCCAAGATACAGACGGCTGTCCGGAGACTCAGACTATCAACCAAGCTCCAGGATTGATTGTAGAGGGAGATTCTATCATAAATGAAAATGAAAAAGCAAGTTTAATTTTAACTGTAAACGATGAGAGTTTATTAGGTACAATAAAATTAGAAGCTAAAGTGAAAAGCTGTTTCTTGTTCATCTGTACTTACCATGAAGTTCCTGCTGGTGCAGAACTAAAATCTATCGGAAAGAAAGAGGCTAAATTCAGCTGGACTCCCAGTTATAAGTTTGTAAAACATCCAGCTAAAGATAAAGAGATTACTTTTACTTTCACGGCTAATGATGGAGAATTTTCTACTAGTCAGGATTTTATCTTAACTGTAAGAGATATTAATCAATTACCGCAACTAAATGTGGTTACCAATGAACCTTTTGAAACTGAGAAAGAAGCTTCTATTGTGCTTACAGCTAGTGATGCAGATACTGAAGATGAATTAGATTATACTATTCTCAACAAATTGCCGAAATGGTTGGATGAATCTGTTGATGGAAAGCAATTGACTTTAAGCGGAACTCCTGGCTGCAGCCAAGCCGACAATTACAAGATTACCGTCAAAGTAAGTGATGGAATTGACGAAACTGGAAAATTAATTCCTGTAAATGTTGCCTATAAATGCTTTGTTCCTCCGCCTTGCGATGATGAGGATCAAGATGGTATCTGCGATGAAGTAGATACTTGTCCTAATGGAGTAAACACTGATTTAGATAACGATGGCACCTGCGACTATGAAGATAGTTGTGTTGACCAAGATAAAGATCTAGTCTGCGATGCAGAAGATGCCTGCTTACTTGTCCCTGAAGATATCGACGGGGATGCAGATAGTGACGGCTGTCCTGAAGATGCAGGTTGTGCGGATGCAGATAAAGATAGTATTTGCGACGATGTGGATGTCTGCCCTACAGGAAGCAATGAAGATTTAGATCAAGATGGAATTTGCGATTATAATGATCATTGTATTGATCAAGATGTAGACTCTGTCTGCGATGACGAAGATCAGTGCTTACTTGTAGCTGCGGATCTAGACGGAAATGCAGATGCTGACGGTTGTCCTGAGGACGAACAAGGACAGAATACTGCTCCATCATTCACTGCTTCTATCCCAGACCAAACTGGAGTAGAGGGAGATCAATTAGTGTTTAATATTAATGTACTTGACTTAGAGGGAGACAAGGTGATTTTATCTTATGATAAATTACCTTCTGCAGAAGCAAAAGTTGTAGAATTAATTCCTAATTCCGTGTACCAATTTTCCTGGACTACCAAAGTCGGAGATGCAGGTAATTATAAAATCGGCTTCAGAGTCTGCGATGACCAAAAAGCCTGTTCCAAGACTGAAGGAGTGGGAATAACCATCTTACCTTTCGTTCCTGAACCAGGATTAGATACGGATGGAGATGGAATTCCAGATGCTGAAGATCAATGTCCTTCAGAGGCTGAAGATTTAGATGGAAATGAAGATGTTGACGGCTGTCCTGAGGAAGAACCCTGTGCAGATGGAGATATAGATGGAATTTGCGATGAAGTAGATGCTTGTCCGCTAGCTGCTGAGGATCTTGACGGAGTAGAAGATACAGATGGCTGTTTCGATGAAGATTTACCTCCCGTAAATCATGCGCCAAAAATACTCTCTATGCCTATTACTATGACCTTAGAAAAAAGTCTCTATAGCTATCAATTTTCCGCAGTTGATCCAGATGGAGATGAATTAGTTTATGCTCTGGAAGGACCAGTGGGTATGACTTTAGATGAGAAGGGCTTAGTGCAATGGACTCCAGGGAAGAAAGGTAAAGCTCAGGTAGCGATTGCCGTAAGTGACGGTAAATTTGTAGTAACCCAAAAATTTACTATTAGTGTAGGAGAGCTGTACAAAAACGTCCAGCTTACTTCAGTTCAGCTAGTCTCTGATTCTCTCTCTATGGGAGATTATCTATCTATGCAGATTAATACCGGTAATAATGGCAATAAGAAAATGAAGGACCTGAAAGTAACCGCGATGGTCTATGACTGGAACAGCAAGAAATCCAGCGGAGAGTTCGACTTAAATCCCGGCCAGGGTAAGAATATAAACCTGAACCTGCCCGTTCCTTACTATGTGGAAGCAGGAGATTACTTAGTCAAAGTTACAGTGAGCAACAATCAGTTCCATGATTCGGTCTACCGTCTGGTATCCGTCTCATAAATTGACGAGGGGAGGAGAGAGATTAAACCCAAAACCATTTTAGAGTAGCTATCTTATGTAGTTACTCAATAATGCTAAATAAAACGAAAGGTTTAAATATAAGCAAGGTTTTGGAGATATAAGATAAAGTAAGGTTAACAAAATTACGTTTAAAAACAAAGTTTTTAAAAAACAAATTATAGGAGGAAGAATAAAATGAGAAAACTGTTGAGTTTAATTGCAGTGTTGGTTGTAAGCATGCTTTCTTTGGTTAGTGCTTTAGATGAAACTACTGACCTAGCTGTGGATAGCATTGAAATTAATGACAACCAAATAGATTTCGTAAACGGTGAAGTTCTTTCTGTTGAAGAAGGACAGACCCTAGACATCGAAGTTGGCCTAAAAGCTAATGCCGGTGCAGAAAACATCGAAGTTGAAGCAGAGATTAGTGGCTATGAATATAGCGACTATGAGAATCTAGAAGACAGCACCAATCTATTTGATATTGCTGCTAGCACCACTAAGTATGTAAACTTAGAAGTTGCCTTGCCTACCAAGCTTGAAAAAAGCGAGTACTGGCTAAGATTGAGAATCATGGGCAAAACCGGTGCAGTAATCCAAAAAGATATCAAATTAGCAGTTGAACCTAGCCGACATGGCCTAGATATTGCTGATGTGGTACTTTCCCCTGGAAACAGCCAAAAAGCTGGTAAATCATTCCTAGCAACCGTATTGTTAGAGAATTTCGGGGATAAAACTGAGAAAGACGTCAAAGTGACGGTAGCTATTCCTGCTCTAGGAGTAAGCGCTACTGAGTTTGTAGACGTAATCGAAACCGATAATAATAATGTGGAATATGAAGACGTTCCGGAAATGTTCTTACCTTTACCTGCTAATGCACAGGGTGGAGAATATGACTTAGTAGTTACCGCTAAATACGATAATTTAATGGAAACTGTAACCCAGACCATGAAAGTTAGCGTAGTTGCGAACGAAATGTTCCAAACTTCGGACAAGTTAGTTTTAGCTTATGGTCCTGAAAGCCAAACTGTGGCTGCTGGAAGCAAAGCTACCTATGCTATCGCTTTAACCAATGCTGGCGCTAGTTCCAAAGCTTACATGCTAGAAGCTGTAGCTGGAGACTGGGCTAAAGTTGCTTTAAGCGAAAGTTTAGTAGTTCTTGAAGCTGGCAAAAACAAAGTTGTTTATGTAGATGTAACTGTAGCTAGCAATGCTCCTGTAGGAGAACATGCAGCTAGTGTAGTAGTTAAGTCTAATGACAACGTGCTAGAGACTTTGAACTTAAAAGCTAACGTCGTAGCAGCAAGCGCACCTGTTGCTCAAGAATTCAGCCTAAGAAACGGCCTAGAAGTAGCTTTGATTATCCTAGTAGTTTTACTAGTAATAATCGGCTTAATCGTAGGCTTCAGTAGACTGAAGAAAGACGAAGACGAGGAAGAGAAAACTTATTACTAAGTTTTTTCGAACTTCCTCCTATCTTTTGTTTTTTTTCTTTTTTTTAACTTTCTAATTTTTTAGGAAATTATTTTATTTTTTGTTGGATAAGTTTTTTATAGTCTTCTTTTAATTATTATTTTTAATGAACATCACCATTATCGGAGCAGGGCCAATCGGCTGTTATGCAGGCTATCTATTGGCTAAATCCGGACATCAAGTTGAAATATATGAGAAAGGAGAGATTGGCAGGCCGATCCAATGCACGGGATTATTAACTGCGGATTTTGATCAGTTTGAGATAGATAAGAGTAGTTTTCTAGTGAATACTTTCGATCAGATAGAGATTAATTCTCCCCAGAATCAATTAGTTCTAAAGCAAAAAGAATACTTAATCTGCAGGGATAAGTTTGATAATCATCTGGCTAAGATGGCCCTTACTGCCGGAGCTAAAATTTTCCTGCACCATACTTTCCTGCGCAAAGAAGGCCAGAAATTAATCATAAAAAATAGTTTGGGCGAGGAGAAAGAGATTATTCCGGGAGCGGTGATTGCAGCGGATGGACCTTTATCCCCTACTGCCAAGGCTTATGGTTTCTATCATGGGCAACGGGAAAATTATGTGGGAATACAGGCGATAGTAAAAGGAAATTTTGAGGCTAAAAAATATCAGACTTTCTTTGGCAGCCAGGTTTGTCCGGACTTGTTTGCCTGGATTGTACCTGAATCTGAGGAACGTGCTCGGGTAGGATTAGCGGCAAAGAAAAAAGCCAAAGAGCAGTTTGATCAATTGATGAAAAAGAATGGTTTTGCAGCGGAAGAAATTCAGGCAGGAACTATTCCTTTATATCATCCGGACCAGAAATTAAGTTCAGAAAATTGTTATTTGTTGGGAGATGCTTCCGGGTTTGTGAAAGCGACTACCCTGGGCGGGATAATCCCGGGAATGAAACAAGCGGAGATCTTAGCGCATTGCTTGAATAAAGATAAAGATTATGACCAAGAAATTAAAGTCTTAAAGAAAAAAATGGATCTGCATTTGAGGATAAGAACTACTATGGATAAGTTTTCCGATGGGGATTGGGATAAATTGGTTAGTTTGATTGGTCAGGAGAAAATTAAAATGATTCTGGAGAAGCACACTCGGGAAAATCCTCAACCTATTTTGTTGAAAGCGTTATGGAAAGAGCCGAGATTAATTTACTTTATGAAGTTTTTAAGATAGGTAAATTCAGGTTTGATGACCTTAAAGAGCAATAATAAAAAATCCCGATCGCAGCAAAATTGTATTCTAACCGTAATATTTAAATAAATTAAACTAATTCTCTGATTTAAAATGCCAAAGAGGTCTAAAGTTTATAAAAAAGAAGGGTTAATCTTAATTATTTTTGTTTTGTCGCTAAGTTTGTTAATTAATTTTGTTTACGCTTTGGAACCATGCCAATCGGGAGGCCTGAGCACATCTATGCACAAAAATTATCAAATGCTTTACCAGGATGAGGATTTCATTCAGATCAATGATTTGGACTTACTAATGGATGTGAGCCAACTTAAAGATTTAGCCTGCCTGCAATATCTGGATGCAACCGACCGGACAATTAAAGGAGATATCGCTAACCTGAAGGATCTAAAAAACTTAGTGGTTTTTAGCCTTTACTCTAATCCTGAAGTTTATGGTGATATTTGTTCATTAGCCGGAGCGACAAACCTAAAAAGCCTGAAATTTGCTTTTGATCCGAAGATAACCGGCGATATTTCCTGCTTAAAAGGCTTGACCAAGCTAGAAACTTTTGCTATGACCCATACCCAGATTACTGGGGATCTATCTGTTTTTGCTAATATGCCTAACTTAAAAGCAATCTATGTTAGCGGGACTAATATCAAAGGCAATATCTGTGCACTAAGCAATTTGACCAATCTTGAAGAGTTGGGAATCGCTGATGAGTATCCAGGAAACCCGGAAATCTATGGAGATTTAGCCTGTCTTGATAACTTACAAAAGCTGAAAAGAGTTTCCATTTATAATACGAAGACCATTAATTGCGAACAATTTACTAAATCTCATCCGAATATTGCCCAGATGGGGATGACTGAGTCCGGAAGGCCTGCCGGCGGGGGATGCTCTAAAGAGTCGCTGAAAACTTTAGTGGATGTGGCTCAGAAGTATGAAAAGAAAATAGGCAAAGAGGTACAGACTGAAGTTAAGGGGAAACCGAATTATCAGCCTGCAGCTAGTGAAGAAGGGGTAGACAACAAAGAGTTTGACAACAAAGAGTTTGACAATAGGAACGTCTTTACTAAAATCTTTGATTGGATTAAAAGTCTGTTTAAGAAAGAGCCAGCTCCGCCTTTAGATATTAGCAAGCCATTTCCTGAAATCAAAGATGATAAAGAGGAGGATTTGCCTTCAAAGGTTCCAGATGGTGGGCCTCCCAAAGAGTGTACCATTAATGGACAGTTTATTGGTAAGGATAAATGTAAAGCTATGATGGAAAAATTGTTTATAAATGCCCCGGATGATGATATCCCAGAAGAATGTGTTGTAGAGGGAGAGTTCATCGGCGAAGCTCAATGCAAAACGATGATGGAAGTATCATCTCCCCAAAGCTAAAAATCGCGGGATTTTTTCTTCTATAAGTAAACTTAACCAATTTGCTATAATCCTAAATATAGTAGAAATCCGTAGCTTCCTAACATCTTGGGATTTCTACTAATAGTAAATATCCAATTATATGTTCTGTTTCTGTGGATATTTACTATATTATCTCTAAACAAATTTTCTTAACACTTTCCCATACATCTTATCTAATCCGCCCAGCCTGAACAATACTGCTTCTTTTATTCCGCATATTTTTACAATTTTTAAATCCTGCTGCAGTTGCTTTAAACTAATTCTGGGTTCCGTCCCATGGATTCCAGGAGCGATGGTGCCTAAAGCGATCAAGAAATGGTCTTTAAACTCATTCTTTCCGCGTTTTAATTCGGTTTGGATAAATTCCTGATTGAAATGATGTAGAGAATGATAAATCATCTTGATGATCTTGACTTTGGGATGGGAATAATGCAGACCTAAAAATTGAAGAATTCTCTCTTTCCATTTCCCTTCAGGGTAATATTCTGCGAGGTAAATGGTTCCCCTATAATCTGAAATGAAATTTTTGATCATTTTTTTGTTCTGATGAAAGTTAAAGAATTGGGTAAGATATAAAATTGGGTTTTGGGTGGTGGGTAATTCCAAATCTAGCATGATCGGTATGGTTTGGTCATTTAATTTCATTAGAATTCTATTTAAAGCGGTTCTGTTACTAAAAGGTGAAATCCAATAACCTTCTTTTTTACTTAAAATAGGCCAGTAAACAAATTCTTTAATCTTATTTTTTTGATTGTACTTTCGATTGATCTTCTTTTTTAGATCTAAGAATTCTTTAAGGGAAGAAGAAGCGAGATAAAGTTTGCTAGGGAAATTAATTAGCTTTAACTTTTCTAAATTTGTGGAGGTGGGAAACTCTTCGAAAAAGGAGATGATCATAGAGAGAGTTATTTTTTAATCTTTAATATGCCTTTCGGTGAAAGGTAATAAAATATAAGAAAAAAAATAAAAAAAAGTTTAGTTTTTAGCCAGGTTAAGGATTGCTTTAATTCCCACAATTATTCCTGAAGGCAGGATGAAAGCAAGGATGGAAGCTAAAACACTTTCTAAATACATTCCAATTCCTTGTACTTGACCTAATACTCCCTGACTTAAGCCGGTCATGATGACCAAAGCGGTTACGAACAAGACATACTCTTTAGTTTCGGTAGGGCCGATGTTAAAGAATCCCACGATTATACCTGCTAGAATCAACAAACTGGTTAAGTATGGTGCTGTTCCTGCTGGTAAATTTGCGGAAATTAACCCTAGAACTAAAGCTGCTATTACTCCTACAGTAAAAGCATAGGCAATGACCTTGTTTACAGCTTTTTTTACTATTTGTACCATTTCTAATCACCTCCAATGATTTTAGTTAAGATAAAGCAAAGAGTTTTTTAAAGGTTTGTTATCATTCTAAAATGGTATTATGGCTGAGGAAGCAGAGAATTTAAATAGAAATTAGAGATTTTACCTAGAGATGCCTACTTTAATTGCCTGTTTATCTTCCGGAAAGGGGAGCTGGAGCGAGGTGAGCAAGATTATTGCTCAAGGAGGATGGAATAAAGTATTCTTGATCACTAATGCTTTCGGGAAAGAAAAATTTCAGCCGGCAGCGAATACGGAATTAATTGTAATAAATGATTTCTTGGAAATTCCGGATTTAGTTAAAGAGATTAAAAAGAATCTTCAGGGGAAGATTGTTGATTTTGAAATAGCTTTGAATTTAATTTCGGGAGCAGGTAAAGAACATATGGCAGTTTTGGAAGCGGTGCTGGAGTTAGGATTGAATTTCAGGCTGGTGGGATTGAAGAACGGGAATCTGGATGTGCTGGGATTGGAAAGGTAGAAAGATTGGATGGTTCTGGCGTGAGTTAAGGAATCTATTCCATAATCCCGTACCATTGGTACAAGACCCTATCTACAGCTTTAACTAAGTCGTAACCATCCCCGCTGATTTTCAGGCAGGTGCCAGCTCCTTTAACAGTAGTTTCATTTGCTATAGCTAATTCTATTACTGGCAAGTTCTGGGGATTGTTTTCACAACTGATTAAAGTGCGGTTATCGCAGCCATAACCTTCTTCAGTACAAGAGCCAATAGGAGCACGGTCCATGCCTTTTACAACATTAAAACTTAATTCTGAGATAGCTAAAGTATAATACTTATTAATTACTTTAGGATCAATAGCGATGTAAACAGAATCACCGAGATTAAATTCTGGGTTTAAATTGCCTTCAAATTGGATGCTTTCTACTTCTTTTGGGCCGAAATGTAACGGGATTTTCAGTAAAGTGCCGAACTTATTCATCTCCGTCCACCATAATCCGTCAACTTTAACAAAGCTATAATCATTATAAATGTAGCCTTCTTCCTCATTCAAATCTCCGGCAAGATTATCTTGGTGTAATTGGTCTACATCTACTACTGCTGCAGTAGTCAATTGGTTAGAATATAACTTAAACCCGCCTAAGAACAAGCCGAATACTCCTACTAAGATTAATATCGTAAAGAGGATAGTTTTCGTATCTCGGGAATCATTCTCTGGAAGATCTAAATCTTCCTGAACTGCTTTTTCGATGTCTAACATTTCTTCTTTCTGTAATTCTTTCTCTAAAGCCTTGCTAAACTTTTTTTCGCTCATTTTAAGCTAATTATCGGCTGCTTTTATATTATTTTCCATTTTTTTTAGGTAGATCTTAAGTTTAGCTAAAGTCTCTGCAAATAATTCTGGGCTTAAACCGGAAATCTTTTGTTCTTTGGTCTTGGGCAGAGTGGAAAGAGTGCTTTTGAGCCTTCTTCCAGTGCGATTTAAACTTAATTCTAATTGTTTAGCTTTTTTAGTGCCGATGAATCTGGTGGCAGGCAGTTTGGTAAACGAATTAATTCCTGCTTTTAATAATAAAGGAAATTCTTCCAAGCGATCGGTCCAGCTTCCAGCGATGATCTCTAATCTTGGGAATTTTATCCGAGTTTGGGCAATCCATTGCAGATAATAATCTGATTTGGGGCTGGTTTGGAAAGGGGTGCCAGGATGGGGATTTAAAGAATAAAAAGTTACCCGATCTAATTTATATTTTTGAATAAAATTAAACAATTCTGGGAGATCACCTATTTTTTCTCCTAAGCCAATAATAATAGTGATACTCTTTTTTAGTTTGTATTTATCTGCTAATTTTAAAGTTTCCAGCATAGGTTGTACAGGTTTAGAGGGACAGATTTTTTTTCTGAGTTTCCAATCTACGGTTTCAATAGAAGCGGAAACTCCTTTAATATAGGGCAATAAAAGCTTAATTTCTTTTTCGTTAAGGTAGCCGATGTTAAGCCAGAGCTTTTCTTTAGCGAGAAGAGAACATTTTTTTACGAGATCTAACAATTCTGGAAAAGTGTAGGCACCATATCCTGCAGAGAGAAATTCGATTTTCCAGTTTAATCTCTTACTGAGGATTACTTCGGCCAGAATTGAACTTAATCTTCTCCTAGCTTTTTTTGGATCTTTAATCTTATCTTTCTGGGTGCTCATATAGCAGAAAGCGCAATCTCCCAAATTGCAATACCAGCTCAGAAAGATAGCCCGTTCAAAGTAGCAGGTTTTAGGAAAATTCTCTGCATAAACTTTTCCTGCTTTTTCAATCAGTTTTTTGGTTTGGGGAGTAAGGAGCATTTTTTGGGGTTGTCTTTTGGTTGAGATTATTTTTACTAAAGTGATTCTTCTTGGAACTTAAGGAAAGATCAAAAGCCCCTGGGGAGATTTGCACTCCCGCAAACCTTTTGGCTTCGCAAAATGTTTGATCGAAATACGCTCAAGTGGGGTCAAGTCGTTTCGCTTCGCTCACTCGTGACTTTGTTGTCACAAAGTATTCGCTTTGCTCGACCCCACGATAAAAGCCCCTGGGGAGATTTGCACTCCCGATCTACTGCTTACGAGGCAGTCGCTTTAGCTGCTGAGCCACAGGGGCATTTCCGCTTAATTCATTGAAAACTTTCTTTTCTTTTAAATTGTTTGGGTTATTTTAGTGGGGGGAATAGTCTCTTCTGTAAAGTAGTACTTAAGTAATAAGATTTATAAACTCTCCTCTTTCAGAGAAGAAAATGCCTCTGTCTGAGTCCATAGGATTTGTCACCACCTCTGTTTATCTTGTGGTTCTGTCACTTTTAATCTTTGTTGTAAATCAAAATATACTTCTGCTGGCGTTTTCA
>C687J35174_10001299_pt1 | contig 36274 bp, 33 predicted proteins | sample RifCSPhighO2_01_FD_35174 | JGI IMG/M metagenome (IMG submission 35174) | reverse complement strand
CTCTAAAGGGTGTGGTTTGTTCGGGTTTTTTGGATGCTCCGAAATGAAAACTTAATGTTACGACCATATCATAAATGATATGGTTTTCATTTCGGACATAAACAAATCCTTTTTTCACCTTTTTTTTATAAACAACAGATGGGATATCTTTGTATTTCGGATAACGCAAAATATTGTCCCATTCAGATATAGCAGTCTTTCCAGAGGTTCTGCTCGGCGAATATTGATCCATCCAAGAAAATTTCACGACGTACAATTCTCTTTTCAAAACCAATTTTTCAAGTTCTTCGGCATTGAAGGATCTAATTTTTTGTACTGCTCTATCAATTTCATAAAGCTTAATCCCAAAAATCCAAGACCGAAAAAGTTTTCTCCGTATTCCATTTGGTCCTAATCAACGATCCAAGCTTTAGGATATTTTCTCAATTTTTCACAATTATAAGGCTTAGGATTGATGAGCGAAAATTTTAATTCAACAAATTTCCCTTCGTCAAAAAGATCCGGCCCCAGCCCAGAATTTAAAGAAACATTAAGTACATCAGATGCCCATGCATGATTTACCTTTGGCATTAAACTATTAAATTCTCGCGATTTCATCCCAAGTATCTTACTCGTCCAGGCTTCGGCTCATAAATGATGCCTTCCTCGAGTAGCTTTGTAATTTCTTGACTCACAGTCTGAGGTTTAAAATCTTTGAATTTCATAATAATTTCCTCTTTGTCAATACCGTTATATTGCTCAGCCTCTTTAATAGTTTCGATAATCTCGTCACGAATAGCCCTAATTTCTTTTTTATCTTCAGGACGGACATTTTTTGGACCTAAAGAATCAATTTCAAGTTTTCGCACAAGCAGATATTTAGGATCTTGTTTTCGAACAATTTCTGGCAAGATATACATTTCCTGATTATAAGACCGTAATAAGCCAATGATAAGAATAGTATCTCCTTGAATAAGATTATTGAATTTCAAAAGATCGTCTCCAAAAACTCGCGCCTTTATTTGACCGCTGCCATCATCTACAGTAATTGAAGCAAATCTCGCCTCGTTGTTTGATTCATATTTGTCGACTATATTAGCGATAATATTAACACGAGATAATTTTTTATTTCCTAATTCAACGTATAATAAACGGGGGTTAGGATTTACCTCCTTCCCAATAACAGTCTCAAAAATTTTATTTCCCCGAATTAATTCGCCAACTCGAATTTTATAAGCAGTTTCCCTCTTTTTTTGTTCTTGCATAATATAAAAATAAGAAAATAATTTTTAAAGATTTGTATTTACAATCAATTACATCACATAACAAACCTTAAAAATTATTCTATACTTAAAACAATATGAAACTTATCCGAGCCATTACATGGGGAATAGCTCTTGCAATCCTCATTTTTTTTGAAACATCCATTTTATTATTTGGCTTTAAGCTAAACCCAGAAAACTACGTCTATTATATCATTCATATTCCGCTGTTAATAATATTTACACTTTTATGTAGCCTCAGTTATTTTTGGAAAAAGGAGATAAAAGGCAGTCTACTTCACGGATTTTTAGTCGGGATCATATTTGTGCTTATAACAATACTTATAAATGCAATAATCACCATTCCTTTATTCATTAAAGATTATGCTTTTCTACTAAGAACCGATATCATATTGGGAGAATTACTGATAGTATTCTTAACAACTCTCGTTGGATGGGCTAAAAGATAATTTTAAAAAACCAAAGGTAATATTCTCATAATGCCTCGACAACTTTCCTATGAAGAAAAAGAAATAATGGAAGAGAGAGGTTCTTATTTATCGAGAACTAATTCCAAAAATTTTTAAAAGTACTTTATTTTCCTCCTATTATATTATACCAATAAAAAAAGACGAAAGCTATCACTATGCCGTTCAACCTTCAGTAAAAGAACATACAGAAATACCAGAAGACCTTATTCGAATACTAGAAAACTTTGAAGATTATAAGCTTACAAATATTATTTCTAATTATAACGAAATGAGTTATAAAAAAGTACGTCAGTGTTATCATGAATAATCCTCATCTCGAAGATTTACTCATGGCTCGCGATGTAGCAGGAGCATCTCAAACAGTATGTGCGGCATTCACGCCATTCGTTCTAACAATGAATCCTCCTCCATTTATTATCCTCTATGGCCTATTTTTAAATATCGGCACATCAGTCCTGAAAGGAATAGGATCTAAATTAATAAAAACAGAATTGAAAAAAACAGAAGAAAGAGTAAAAGCATTTGAATTTCTCCATCAATCCGCGAGAGAAGCAGATGCAGTTTTAGAAATTTATAAAGATTATTTTCAATAAAATCAAGAAAACCTTGTGTGTACCACACACTAAAGTGTGTGGTTTGTTTTGGTTTTCTGGATGCAAGAAAATTCTTTCTTAATGCGGAATTTTCTGCACAGAAAATGCATCGCATTTTCTTGTGATCCAAAATCTAAAACCTTAAAGCTACGACCACATTCTAAAGAATGTGNTTTTAGATTTATGGACATAAATATTTTATAATCCAAAATACATTTGCTAAATATGAAAAAAACTATTTATTTTGGTAAAGCCAAGGATTTCTGGTGGCCGACAAGATTTAGAGATTTTTTTGATAATGCAAAAAATATAGAAAACATACTGCCAGAGCAGTGGGGTGGTAAAATACTAAAAAAACCAGAGCCTCCATTTATCTATTATGATTTGAATCATAATGTGACTATACTCTATGATACAGAACAAACATTTTATCCAGAACAGTATACACTGCATACTGGATCGCCCGGATTGTTAAGAGCAAAAGTGATCTTGTATGGAAAAGAAGAACGTGATATTGAAAATCTAGAATGGCTGGTTAAAAAAGAAGCAAAAAAATATGAAGGAGTTGATGACGTCCCTCCAAAAAGAAAGATCAGCTAATCTTCCAGCCTAATTCAGCAACGCCATCTGCCTGAAGTAATTTGACTTCGCTATGATCTTCGTTCACTGCAGCTAATAACATGCCATGACTCTGTATTCCCTTAATCATCTTAGGTTCTAAATTTGCAAAAATAATACATTTTTTTCCTTCTAATTCGTCGCGCGTATAATATTGTTTTAATCCCGCAACTAATATTCGAGTCTCTGTCCCAATATCAATTTTCAATTTATACAGCTTATCCGCTCCCTTGACTTCCTCGACTTCTAAAATCTCGCCAGTTCTCAAGTCAAGCTTCTGCCAATCATTAAATGATACAACGTTCTCCATGATGATATTTTTGAAAGATTATTTATATACCTTTTGATGTGATCACTTCAATCCTATTACGCGAAAAAATCCCCNAAAAATGCCAGANGTAGGATATTCCACATCAATATCTTCTCCTAAAATTCTTTTAGAAGTCATTAAATAATGGCGAGCAGCCTTTGAACGAGGATGTGTATGAACAACAGCATTTTTGATAATCTGCGACATTTTTACGCAATCATCTTCAGGAATAATTCCCAAAATTGGAACCTCCAGCATATATTTGATGTTAGTCATTGACATTTCTAATTTCGTGCCTCGATAACGAGTAATAATAACTCCCTTAACAAATTTATTATATTCTTCAGCAAGTTTAATTGTTTTCAAAGCATCAGTCACAGCAGACATCTCTGCATTCGTGACAATAATAATTTCATCAGCAGAAATAATAGAAACACGTGCTTCTTCACCTAATCCTGCCGCAGAATCAATTAAAACGTGATCAGTAAATTTTTTCAACCGACGAACAATTTCCGGAATTTTTTTATAATCTATTCTTTCTATTTCTTTCAAAGACAATGATGCAGGGATAACTTTAGTCCCGGATTCATGTTCATAAATTGCGTCTTCTATTTTTGCCTGATTATTCAAGACATGATTGAGAGTTATAGGAACAATCGGNGCACCTAAATGTATACCAACATTTGGAGTCGTCAAATTTCCATCAACAATAATAACGTCTTCACCTAATTTGTTGAATGAAGCACCTACATTGATAGTAGTGGTCGTTTTACCAACGCCTCCTTTTCCCGAAATAATTGCATATATTTTTGACATTTTGAAAATTTTTTGTTTTTTTTATTTTCAACAATCCTCAAAAACCGAAGTTTTTGACATGTTAAAAATTATCTCGATCTTTTTTAATTTTTAAGATGCTCAAATAATAATTTTTTATTTTTGACATTTTTTTCTTTGAATATATTTAAACTCCAAGATGGATGATAAGGTTAAAACCTTACTAATTTAATAATCATACCAGTAATGACTCAGAAATCCATTACTTGGATTGGACATAAAGCTTGATAAAATTTATAAATCTTTCGAGCACTTCAGAGTACTCTTTTAATTTATCCAGATTAATAGGCACTTCTTTTCCTTTGTAGGTAACTCTAAGACAAACTCCTTTTCGAAACTCATTTTCTCTCGTTTTTTGCAGTATATCGATAAGTTTAAACATCTCATATTCATTGAGCGCATCAATAACCTCAGGATTGTTTGCAAATACAATACGAATGAGATCTAATTTTAATTTAGGGGCCGTAGGAATTTTTTTGATCGCTTTTTTTCGTTTAGCAGTTTCTAAGAGTCCATCAAACGCATAATCCATCATAATCTTCCATCGTTTGACTAAATTAACCATAACATCGCATGTTTTGGTATATTTCATACTGACATAAAAAAGATGGTCCGCGCTAATTTTTTCTTTTATTATTTTTTCCAATATTTCAGGCATTCTAAAACCCCTCTTTATGCTAGAAATCTCCAGAAATAAACCCAGAGAAGTAATAATAGCAAGGAAGTCGATGTATATAAAGGTTTTTGTAAAAAAAGTTGTTTACTTATTCTCAAGTATCTTATTCGCATCAAAATCACGGGCATTGCCGTTGATTCGCAAATAATTCTTATTAATTTCTAAATCCCCGACAAAATCATTTACATAAAATTCCTCTTCCACAAGATTTATAAGAAATTTACCATCATTTATTTTCAAAATACCCGTCGCCGAATACGATAAAGTATTCAAATGAATTTCCCTCATTTCAATATAATTATAATCTAACCGGTCAAATGAAACTTTTGTCGTACCTTTTTTTTCTTTGATGGGAGTACCATCCAAAAAAACCTGATCAGCAGTTCCATGAAGATTAGATATTACATTCGCTTCAATAGTAAACTTCCCTTCATAATTTTCAATTACAAAACTAGAACTTTTATTCAAATGAATTTCCTGGTTGCCAATAGTAATTAATACCGGACCCTTTATCTTTATTCCTAACGTTTTCATGCCTGAATTAATAGGAAGACTTGCAGGAATATTGAGATCTCCGTTAACAATGATTTCGCCGACAGTTTTATTTGTCTTAATAACATTTCCCGTCAAAGGGATATTCATGCCTTCTTCATAAAAAGTTGTAAAAAAAATAAACATGAAAATTCCTACAAATACGAAAAATAAAATTAGCCAAAAATGGCTTTTTTTTTCCGTAGGTTCTTCAATTATTTCTGGTCTAGCCATTGTTTTTCCTAAACTTTATCATTTTTTTTTGAATAAATCTAGTAAAACTATACGGATCATCAATATTCTTAATGCATGTAACATTCTCTTTTGAAAACGAGTGAACTTCCACATTTCCATACGAGAAAAGACGTTGCCATAACGTCTGCCTAACTTCAGAATCACTCACCGCAGTAAATTCAAGACGTTTTGAAGTAATATTAATAATTCCTTTTCTATAGATAATAGAATGATTGTTAACCTCATAAGATTCAAGTATCCTGTGAATTTCTGTCACTACAACAACAAACACAGAGAAAGACAACGACAAAATTATCGCAAGCTGATTAATAGGTTTTTCAATAAGCTTTGCATAAATAATTGTCGCCAATAAAAGAAAAATCATAAAATAAAAAGGAATGTAAACTTTTCGTGAATTACTTACTTTTAAAATTTCACTCTCCTCTTTTTCCATGACATTATAAGAATCGTCTTTTTTATAAATATTTAGTTTAACCGCAAACCAGAAGGATTTTAAATGTGCTTAGTCTTATGGATAGATGAAAAAGATTTTTTCTTTTAGTGCACTCGCTATCATAATGATCCTGGGTGTTTGGATTATTTTTGCAGATGATGCAATGCAATCATCGCCAAGTTCTTCAGGTTCAAGCGGATCATCAAGTTCATCTGCTTCATCTTCATCATCACAATCTTCATCTACAACGTCAAAAAGCTCATCAACCCAAACTAATTCAGCAGGACAAGAATCAGAATCAAATTCAGGAACGTCAGAAAAAAGTGGAACACAAAGTGAAGCGGAAACTAAATCGGAAACTGAAGTAAAAAAAGAAGGAAAAGAATCAAAAAAAGAAACAGAAGTTATCGAAGAAATAAATGGCAAAAAAATGAAAACGAAAACGAAAATTGAAAATGGAAAAACAGAATTTGTTGAAAAAACAGTGTATATAGATGAGTCGGGAAATAAAGTTACAATTAAGACAATGAAAGTTATTTCTGAAGGGCAAGAATTGACGCGTTCAACATTAAAAGTAAAAGGTGTTGAAATAAATACCAAATTGTCAGTAACTGAAAAAATTAATCAGAATGGCGACGTTTCTATAAAAGCGCGATTGTCCACGGGAGAAGAACAGGATATTACAGTCATGCCTGATGAAGCGCTACAGAAAGCTATTGAAGAATTGCAGACAACTGAGGGTTTTTCCATTGAATTAAAAGAAATTCAGGAGGGAGAAAGATTGAATACCGTTTTTAAAGCAACAGCAAAAAAAACAGGAAAGATTTTAGGGGTATTTAATACAGCAATTAATCTTGAAACACTTATTAATACCCAGACAGGAGAAATTGTTAAAACAGCAAAACCATGGTGGGCATTCTTAATTATTGATCAGGATACTTCTGAAATTTGTCATAATCAAGAAAATAAATTAACAAACATGGTCGTTAAAATTACAGAGGTTAAAGCTCACATTGAACACGGAGACAGCATTGGTGAATGTCCAGAAACATGTGGTGATGGATTGAAAACTGATGCAGAAGAGTGCGACGACGAAAATACCCTAAACGGCGACGGATGCTCGAATTTTTGTAAAATTGAAAATCCATGCAAATGTAAAGATACTATATGCTCCTTAAACGAAGATATCTATTTTCAAACTTCAGAAATCGGGGAAACATCATGTGAATGTTTTAGCGAACCACGGGATGATTGGACTAAAGTGATGGGATGTTTTTCTGATCCGTGTGCCTGTGCAAATACGCAATGCCCAAGCGGTGAACAGATTTATTCTAAAGTTGAAGTCGATGAAGTCTTGTGCGAATGCTTCTCAGAACCAAAGCCAGAATGGGTAAGAATAACTTCAGATAATTGTCCAGTATAATAAATCTAATTATTTTTTCAATTCTTTTTCCAAAACTTTTTTAGCAATAACAAAATCAGCTCGTTTTTGAGTAACCTGCATTATCTGCCCCATCAAAAAATGAAACGCCTTATCTTCGCCGTTTTTGTAATCAGCTGCACTGTTTTTATGTTTATCCAAAATCGATAATATAATTTTCTGTAGTTCTTTCTCATCATCAATTTTCTCGGATTTCTTTGCCTCATTTCCAGGCGAGAAAGATTTAGGCACAAACTTCCTTAAAATTTCCTTCGCTTTTAATGGCGTTATAACCTCTTTCCGCAATAAATCCAAAAGTTCGATGAAATGTTTCGGATCCACAGAAACCTCATCCATAGTTTTTTTATTATAGTTTAAAACCGAAAGCCATTCGATTGTTATCCAAGGCAATGCAAACTTAGGCGGAATTTTTTCAGCGATTTCTTCAAAAAATTCAACAATTTCTAAATTTTTTGTTAAAACCTTTGCATCATCAGGTGAAATTTTATGCTTTGAGATAATAGCGCTCAATTTCTGCATTGGAGTCTCCGGAATATTTTTCTGTAGCTCGGCAATTCTTTTTTTTGTCAAAGGTATCATCGGCAAATCAGGATCAGAAATAAAACGATAATCAGCCTGCTCTTCTTTGCTCCTCATTAATTCGGTTGCATTTTTAAATGAATTCCATCGACGAGTTTCTCGTTTAATCGGCTTTTCTTTTATATGTCTAGAAACTTCGGCATGAATTGCTTTAACAATTTCAGAAGCAGAATTAACATTTTTTATTTCCGCACGTTCGGTCAGTCCCTTAATATTTATATTCACATCAGCTTTAATTCCCGCATCTTTGTTCAATGCTTTTATATAAGAGAGCGTAAGAACTAATTTCCTCAACCAATCTTCAACATCTTCAGCGTTAGTAAAATCTGGTTCAGTAACAATTTCAACTAAAGGGACACCAGCACGATTATAATCTATAGCTCCCGTTTCAGGATTCCAAGCCGCAGGATCTTCTTCTAAATGAATTTCTCTAATCCTAATTCCTTCGAACCTGCCATTTTCAGCAACATGATGCGAATGCGCACCAGAAATAGTTTTCTGATAACCATAAGGCATGTCTGGCCAACGATAATGTTTTCGTTGAAAAATTAATGGTTTATTTTCTTCTATGCTATTAATTTTACATCCTAAAATTAAACCAATTTCGATAATTTTGTCGATAGCAGACTTATTTGGCAGCATAGGTTTAGCGCCAGGTTGTCCGGTACAAATCGGGCACACATTAGTGTTAGGCTTAATTTTCTTCATATCGTGAAAATTCTTGCATCGACAAAATAATTTCTCCTCGGTTTCAATATAACCATGAATTTCCAATCCAATTAACACTTTATCTTTCCATTTTTCGTTATCCATATGAATATCATAAAATGGAAGTTTAAGAAGTTTTTTGTTAAGTGAAAAATTTAAAAGCTTCCTCTATTTCCGATTATTATGGAACATATTAAATCTCCCATAATTACAGTAGCAGGTCATGTTGATCACGGGAAAACAAGCATACTAGATAGTATACGAAAAACCAGTGTTCAAGAAGGAGAGGCAGGAGGTATTACTCAAAAAATTTCCTTTACAAAAGTTCCGCTCAAATATATCAAAGAAAAATGTCCGCTGATTGATAAACACAAAATTCAATTAGATTTTCCAGGATTTCTTTTTATAGATACGCCAGGACACGCAGCATTTTCACATTTACGTAAACGAGGGGGAAGTTTAGCAGATTTAGCAATTGTAGTCATTGATATTAATGAAGGAATAATGACACAAACAATGGAAGTTTTAGAAATATTGAGAATGAATAAAGTTCCATTTATTGTTGCTTTAAATAAAATAGATAATATTTGGGGATGGAAAAAAAGATCTGAAGATTTGAAAACTAATATAGATTCACAATCAATAAATGCAAAAGNACAATTCGATGAAAAAGTCATNACGCTCATGGGTTCGTTNCATCATCATGGATTTAATGCCAAATTATTTTACGAAATAAAAGACTTCTCTAAAGAACTTGCGTTAGTACCTTGTTCAGCGCGTACACAAGAAGGGATTCCCGAACTTATTTTAACTATGTCAGGTTTATCTCAAAAATTTCTCAAATCACAATTAGTATTAGGGGNTGAAGCGAANGGAGTAATCCTGGAAATAAAACGTGAACGTTCAATGGAATACTGCGAGGCAATTTTATACGACGGCGTGATAACAAATAAAGATGAAATCGCGATTGCAAGTTTCGATGATCCAATTATTACTAAAATAAGAGTGTTGGAAGAAATTGAACCAATATCCTATAAATTTAAACCAGCAGAAAAAATTACAGCAGCTGCAGGAATTAGACTTCAATTAATCGATGCAAAAAATGTTCTTCCTGGAATGCCCTTTGTAATTTACAAAAACAATANTCAAGAAATAAAAAAAATATTTGAAAAAGAAGTTGGACAAAAAATCAAGACAAGTGATAAAGGCATTGTTGTTAAAGCAGATTCATTAGGCAGTTTAGAGGCACTTTTAACTTTATTAAGACAAGAAAACATTTCTGTTATTAATGCAGGAATTGGAAAAATAAATAAAAAAGATGTAATCAGTGCAAAAGCAAATCTTGAAAATGATCCAGTCAACGCTATAATTATCGGCTTNAATGTCGATAAAGATGAAGATGTTAAAGCCATGGAAACTAATGTCTCAATAGTAACGCATGAAGTAATATACAAATTAATTGATGAAGTGGTAAAACTGCATAAAGAAAAACAAAATAAAATTTTAAAGGATAGATTAATGGAACTGGCGACAATTTCAAAATTAAAAATACTCCCTCATTTTATTTTCCGGAATTCTAATCCTGCAGTTTTTGGAGTACATATTGAAGCAGGAAAACTCAAAAAAGGAATCCCCATTATAAACGAAAACGGGGAGCAGGTTGCACGTGTAAAAGATATTCAAGAGGACAAGAAAAGCGTCAACGAAGCAAATGAGGGAAAAGATATTGCCATATCGCTTCCCGGAGTAAATTTCGAACGCCAATTACAAACTATTTCCTATTTGTACTCGGATCTATCTGAGGCACAATTTAAAAAATTTAAGGACAACAAAGATTTATTATCAAATAGCGAACTGGCGACACTACAAAAAATTGCTGAAATCAAAAGAAAAACAAAAGTTAATTGGGGTTATTAAAAGAATTATAAAAATTTTTAAACTCTGCTTCTTATAAAAAATAATGAACAAAAAACTAATCCTTGGAATAATTTTTATACTAATAATTATTGGTGTAGTAGCATACAAATACAACATGCCTAGTCAACAATCTTCTGATAAAAAGGTAATGCTTGAAACAAACAAAGGAAACATAGTGATGCAGCTATATAGCNATATGCCGATAACTTCTTCAAATTTTGAAAAATTAGTGCAACAAGGATATTATGATGGNGTCATATTCCATCGAGTTATTAATGGGTTTATGATTCAAGGGGGCGATCCAACCGGAACAGGACGAGGTGGNCCAGGTTATAATATTAAAGATGAATTTACGCATGTTCCGAATAAAAATAATCGAGGAACCATATCAATGGCAAATGCAGGCCCCAACACAGGAGGCAGTCAGTTTTTTATTAATTTAGTTAATAATAATTTTCTTGATGGCAGACATCCTGTCTTCGGTGAAGTTGTAGAGGGAATGGAAGTTGTTGATGCCATAGCAAAAATAAAAACTGATGCAAACGATAAGCCAGTTGAAGAAGTTAAAATTATTAAGGCGTCAATGATGTGAAATTAATCATATTTATCCCTATTTTATTTATTAATTATGTCTCTTTATTTTTCTGTAGTAAATCCCAGAATATCTTTTTCTTCTAAATCGTTATCCAACCATAAAACTTTTAGTCGATAAGGCTCGTCTTGCAGAAGTTTAAATTGAGGTTTATTTTTATAGAAATAACGGAAGGATTTACCTTTATTTTTTCCTTGTGCAATTATTTTATCTTTATAAATTGGATAGAGTTCTCCATTTGGAACTGAAAATATGATTATTGCTTTTATTTTGAAATCTTCCTTCTCATCATAAATTATATCGATAATATAAGTTAAACAAATTTTTTCAATCGCTCTTTTTCTTCATATGTTGCTCCATATAATCGGAGATTTTTGCAGTCATGATTATTGTATAATTCTGGAGGGAGCAAGCCTCTATCTCTGAATTTATTAAAATGTTTTTTAAGTAACGAGTCTATGCCTGAGGGTAAAGTAGGAAATCCGCCCTTTGGCCTTTTCCATACTTTATGTTTGTCCAGCCAAAAACAGCGGAAACAATTTTCCATCAATGATAACGATGAAGGAGATACTTTAAAGACAAGTTTTGATTCTGATTTTGCTTTCATGATAAAACACCTTGAAAAAGAAAGAAGGGGGAATTATTAATGGTTGTTATTTTATTGTGGAAGATAGCCTTAAAAATAAAGCTAAAATAAATAAAAAAGTAAGATTATATAGTAAGGAAATTCCCATTATTAAATTAGAACTGCATGGTAATCTTAAACCGTCAGTTCCACAAATGAGATTCTCAATAATACTATCAAATATTAGTACTAACGCTCCAGATAATAAAAGAATCTGACTATTCCTATTTGATTTTATTTTATTAAAACTTAAAACTATCATACTGATAAACAAATAGAAGATTGTTGCTGCAAAAACTCCGGAGACATTATACAAAAAGATATTTAAAACAGAAGCCTCTGTTTGTTGAGGGACTATTACGAATCCATATATTGTTTTGTAATTAAATTTTATATTTGCACTTTCGTTTTCTATAACGCCAGAAATAATTGCGAAAGCAGCATGCCCCTATTCATGAATATAAAAAGAACTAATATTTATTATAACAAAAATAATTATTGCACAGAATGCATATAATAAAGAAATTAAAAATTCATTATTTATTTTTTTCATTTTATATTTAGAAATTTTCTTATAATATTTCCAATGAAATGAAGATCTGTCGATGGATCCAGAAGAACTTTTAAGGATATTATGATGAGAATGATTAATAAAAATAAGATTGATATTTTAAATAGAAGATTTTCTATTAAATCATTTAATTGAATAAAAAACGCTATAATTGCTCCAGTAAATAAAGCGATTGCAATTTGCTCTTTAGGTTTGTTTTCCATTATTTTAGACTATCTTCGATAATTCTCTGCTCTTCTTCTGTGATTTCATATAATTTGTAAATTTCTTGATCGATTTCGTATTCTATATTTCTAATTTGAGTTTCTAACCTTTCTTTTTCTCCTCCGGATAATTGATCTTCAAAAAGCTTTTTTTGTAACGAATATATACGATTTACCCAAGAAATAAAATATTTTTTACACTTTTCTGGCACATTTTCTGATATAGGAATTTGCTTTGCATATACCTCGTAAAAATCCATAGATCGGATTGCATTTTGATAAATAAACTTATAAGTATAGTATTGGATTAGCTTAGAATTTAATAGTGCAACAATAAATTCTTCTGAATATTTTTTATCGGAAACTAAAATATTTGTTACAGTATTAAAGGAAAATAAACCATCTTTATCAAAAGCTACAGTTAACTTTATATGATCTCTAATATGTGCTACAATTCTTTGAGCTACAATATGGGGTCTATAAAATTTCTGCATTTCTTTTTTATACTTTATCAAATCTTTATCTTCAGGATCATAATATTTATTCCCCCTTATATACCATCTTTGAATATCATTTCCTCTTAAAACTTTAAGGTATCCTTTTTTTTCATGTTCTGAAAAATTTTTCATTCCTTGAATTCCTAACCCTAAAAAAATATCGGTAATATCTCCTAATTTTTTTCCAGAAGTTTCCATTTTCTTTTTTATTTCATATGCCTTTTCATTGGGTTCCAAATATAATTTATTATCATTAATGCAAATCTGTTGATTGATATTTGCAGTTTCAATAATTTCTTTCATTTCTTTTATTTTTCCAATAGCTATATTATTATCTTTTTCTAACTCTTTTTTTAAACAAAAGATTATTTGTTCCAATAAAACTTCATCAAATGCTTTTCCTGCATCAACAATTTTTTTGATAGTTGTTTCTTTTAAAAATTTTTTTCTAATTTTATTCCATGAGTCCGTAAATGCCAACATTTTAGGAACAATCATTCCTAAATAACCGCCATCTTTTATCAATTTTAATCCCTTATAAATAAAAACCGCTGAAACATTCATCATTCCATCTTTTATCTCTTTGAACTCTATAGTATTCTTTATCGGATCTCCTTCACGAATTTTAAAATAAGGTGGATTCCCAATTACAATATCAAATCCCCCATTTCTGAAAACTTCTGGAAATTGTGCTTGCCAATTAAATGCTTTATCTCCGGCAATATTAAAATCATCAATAAGAGAATTTCCACATTTTAGATTATCCTTAAGATTAGCTAATCTTCTTCTTGTTAATCTAGTTTCATTTTCTAATATTTTTAATGCCATATTTAACTCGGCTAATTCAATTGCTTTCTCATCAAGATCAACTCCAAAAATACAATTTTCAAAAATTGTATTTTTTTGAGCAATACTCAATCGTCCTTTAAAATCTTTGAAACTTATATGCCATATCTCAGAATATTGTTTATTTTTCATTAATTCCTCTATTCGTTTACAAATTTCTTCGAATGCTCTAACAAGAAAACTTCCTGATCCACATGCTGGGTCTACAATTTTGATTTTTAAAATTTCATCAATAGATTTATCTTTGATGTACTCTCCTACAGAATTTTTAATTATATAATCGACTATGTAAGGAGGAGTATAATATATTCCCAATTTCTTACGTTTTCCTGTTTTAGAATTTAGTTTAACCCTTTTCTCAGAATCTTGGAGAATTGTTCCTAAATATTGTTCATAAATCATACCAAGAATATCTTTAGGAATTGCATCGAACATATATCTACCTTTATCATCATGAATCCCGAAATAAAGTCCTTTAATAACTTTAATGAGGATTGGTTCATCAAAAAATCCCTCCGTATCAAGAGTACTTTCTTCAAATAATTTTGAATCGTATTCTTTATTAAATATTTTGAATTGTGTTTTTAATATTTCCCATAATCTTCTGGTTGTTTTACCTGCCAAATGATTTTTTACAATGTTTAATAATAAATCGCTTTCTTCTAATCCTCTATCTTCTGCAGATCGAATAAAAATTAACCTATTAATTAATATTTGAATAATTTCATCTCTTTTCTCATTAGGAATTTCATTTCTTAAATTTTTTAGATTTACGGATAATACTCTTCTAATTTCTAACAAATCTTCTAATAAACTTTTATCTATTGGTTTATTAATTCTTATATCTTTTAATGACAAAAATTTGTTTAATTCTCCTTTTTCAAAACTTTCTTTTGAAAGTAACCATAATCTCTCAAATTTATTTTCATAATCCTCAAAATTTATCCAAAGATTTCCTTGATTATCTTTCATTAAATTATGTTCAATATTCCTAGGATTAGATAAGGCATGATAAATTCTAATTTGTTTAAAATTAGTTAAAACGCAAAAAGATATATGTTTATTGTGTGCGTATTCAACTGCCTGCTTGCTATCTCCCTCATCTAATCGTACGCTCGTTCTTTTTGCTTCAATAACTAAAATTGATTTATTATTAAATCTCAGAATGTAGTCTGCTCTTCCTTTAAATATTTGTTCGTTTCTTTCAGCTTCCTTTCTCATATCCCAGCCGAGTGCCTCAAACAGAGGGTCTATAAATTCAACCCTAATTTGATCTTCAGATTTTTCATCTAGAATTTTTTTTTGAATTTCCTTAAATTCCTGAACAAGCTGTTTCACTTTCTCTTTCGCCTCTTCTTTTGTTAACATTAATTTTCTAACTAGTCCCCTACTTAAATTCTTTATGGTTCTCCGTTAAAATGCACGTTCTGTTTTCAGATATTTGCTAACATCATGTTAGTTATTTCAGTTTCTCTAAGTAAAACATTATTATTATCAATGATAAAATATGGAGTATATAAAAATTTTATATCCAAGATCATCTTTCAGAATATCTAGTGCATGTTCTTCAACTTCTTTTTCAGTTATTTTCATTTTTGCAATACTTCCCTTATCAATTCTACAAATTCTTTTGCTCTATTCAAAGAAGTCTTGGCCTTGCTTTCTTTTATTTCTTCAGTCGTTTGATATTGAAAGCTAGATCTCTTAGCTTTTTCTCTTTCATAATCGTTCAAATAGCTATCAACTATAACCAGGGCCTTTTCCTTTTCTTCATTATAGTTTTCAAGAAGATGGTTTTTTATCTTGTGTCTTCCTTGAGCAATTAAAGATTCATTAACGACTTGGTGAACTATTTCGCCTCCTGACTTGTATCCTAATTTGTAAAGAAATGCGCAAGCCATGTAAAACATAGAATAATAGCCAGATACGACAACCCATAGAGAAGAAGTTTTATTTTCAAATAATTGATTTGCCACTTGTAGACTTTCTTTTGCATTTCTTAAATAAGTTTCATAAATGATGTTGTCAAATTTATCTATCTTTTTGATCTTCCCTTCATTCAAATACATTCTAAAATTGCTTTCTGCTTGCTTTATTCTTTTTTCATCCATTTTGATATAAGATTGTAATAGTTCTCTATTCCGTAAAGTATAATATTACTTTTAACTATTTCGTGCCCAAGATTCTTTTGTGTTTTTTCAATCATCGAAATGAACTCATCTGTTGTAAATTCCTGAATTTCAAGTTTTAAAGAAAGTAAATTTAAAGATTGGATAAGTTTTTTTGTTTTTTCTTTGCTGTCAGAAATTATGCAAATGTCAATATCCGAACCTTCGGTTTTTGTGTTTTTGACATAGGAACCGAAAACAAGCACAATCATAAAGGGGTATCCTATTTCTTCAATATCTTCTTTAATTAATCTTAATTTCGGATTTTTAGATAAGAACTCTTGCGCCCTTTTGTTTTCAACATTATATATTTCCTGGTTTGGAGCAAGATTTAATGTTATAGGAGTAGTATTCCCCATTATTTCTCTAATGATTGCTCCGCTTGCCTGAAGTTCATTAACTATATTGTAGGTATTTTTATAATCAATAATTGCTGCGCCAGAAAGAGATAAGATAGATTGAGGTTCTCTATTTTCAATTAAAGCCTTTATCAGTCTTTCTTTTGGCTTTAGCTTAATTTCTCTATTAAAAGTATTCTTACTTTTTACCATAGTATTATGGTATTTTTACCATATTTAAGGTTTTTGGTTGTTTTGCATTTTTTTGCAAATAATTCCACCGAGATTCAGGAGGAACCAAGAAAACATTTCTCGCTTTGTATTCATAAATATCTTCCGGATCTCCTTCAGGATCACTTTTTACTTCGGTATATGCTTCTTCAAAAGAGTCAGAAATATATTTCAAAAAAATCAAGCCTAAAACTACATGTTTATATTCTGCAGCATCCATATTACTTCTCATCTTATCTGCTGCCCAAAGCTTTTTTTCAAATCCAAGATTTGCACCATTATTATTTTTGTCCATAAAAACTAGAAGAAATCAGAACTTAAAATCTTTTTGCTATCAAGCAACACTATAGAAATCAATTTCATATTTGAAGAAATCATATTTTTTGAAATATTTATTTCTTTTAATTCTAAATATCCACAAGAAAAAGATCCTCTTCTTCAGATTCGCCCATAGATCCGTGATGTAAGTTAGTCAAAAGTAATAGAGTTGGCTTCATCTCAATCGCTCACTCTCTCTAATATAATATTTTCCCACACGCGTTCTTTTCAAGCTCATCAACATCCCCCCTCCAAAATCTTTTCCAACATCTCGTGCTAAAGCTCGAATATACATTCCGCTCGTGCATGAAACAATAATTTTTGCAGCCGCATATTTCTCCTCAGAATTTTCTAAAAGCAATCGCCACGCATTTTTTATCATCTCCTGTCGAAAATCTCCCTGAACCAAATCAATCTTTCTTATAATCTCCTTCAGCAGTCGTACTGCAGAAATAGTATAAGTCCCATCGATTACAATTTTCTTAATCGTCACGGTAAATTTCGGAATCGTTAATCCTTCCAACGTTCCTCGACGAGCATAATTTAACAAAGCTTTTCCTTTAACTCTAATAGAAGAATACACCGGAGCTTCCTGATCATAATCGCCAACAAACGATTTTATTTTTTTCTTCAACGCTCGTTCATTAATTTCCACAGGACCATTTTTTCTCGGCATTCCCAAAATATCATGGCTGTCTGTTTCAATGCCAAATAAAATCTCTGCTTCATACTCCTTATCCAATTTCATGTACTGAGTCATTTTTTTATTCTCTTCATCAACTAATAAAATTAAAGCTCCTTCTGCCATTGGATCCAGTCTTCCAGGATAACTCATCTTCTTTCCTCGATAGTGTGGATTTTTTTCTTTGAATGCATGAATTGCTTCTAACGGCGTCATGCCCACAGGCTTATTAATATTAATCACAAATTTCATAAGAATATAAAGAATTAATGGATTTAAAGTTAAGTTTTAAAAAAGTTTTTATCAACACCAATCTCCGGCATTTTAAAGGTGTAGTGATGATTAGTCAAAAAAGTAATAGAGCCTTCAATAATTGCTGCAATTACTCTCGCAATAAGATAATTGAACAAAATTAAATCCACAATTATCCACATTAAAAATACAGTAAGAAAAACTCCAAAGATACTAAAAAATAAAAACAGCGCGTATCCTTTAAAAAATCCGGTGTAAGTTCCATTGAAACTCCACTTTCTATTTATAAAATAATTAATAGAGCTGGAAAAATAAATGAAATACCAGCAGCATACAAATAATGAACCTTGAATAACTCAACGAGAAAGGCTAATAACAATATATCAATCATTAGAGTGAAACTACTAGAAGTGCCAAAACGCAAAAATAGAGTAAAGGTTATTGAAGCTCTACCGCCGAGAGAAGTGGCATGATTAATAAATCGAATAAATGCATTTCCTCGGCTCTTCATTAAAAAATAAATAAAAATATCTTAATAAAAGTATGTAAATAAGTTTATAAATAATTTTTATGTTCTTCAATGATGAATGAAATTTTATCGTGGATAATCGTTATCACATTCCTAAATGGATTATTGGCATTCATTGGCGGTGCACTTTTTTATATTTTTAGAAAAAAATTCAATAAATTTTTAATGTTTTTTGTTTCATTTACAACTGGAGCCTTATTAGGAGGATCGCTATTTCATTTATTGCCTGAAGCATTAGAAGAACTCCAACTGGTTAATACTGCCATATTATCTTTAATCGGTTTTTTTTCATTTCTTTTTTTAGAGAAATATCTGCATTGGCATCATTGTCATGAAGGTGAATGCGAGGATCATGTCGCAAATTATTTATTAATTTTAGCTGATGCATTGCACAACTTTATAGATGGAATTCTTATCGCAGGAGCTTTTATCATTTCAATTCCATTTGGAATTCTCACAAGTATTTTAATTCTAGCGCATGAATTACCACAAGAAATTAGCGACTTCGGCGTTTTGTTATATGGAGGATGGAGTAAGAAAAAAGCGCTAATTTACAACTTCCTCTCACAGGCAACATCTATCCTCGGAGGAATATTAGGCTATTTCTTTTTTTCGTTGCAAGAATATTCATTATATTTATTACCCATAACTGCGGGAAGTTTCATTTACATTGCTACAAAAGATTTAATCCCTGAATTAATGAAAGAAAAAAACAAGAAAAAAATTGCGATTAACATTGCAGGTATTATTCTAGGCTTGCTCATTTTGCTATCTGCTGGATTTTTTGTCGAATAATTTAAATACTAAAGTTTCATAACAGAACAAAAAGAGAGTATGAAAAAAATATCTAAAGCACAAGCAACTGCATTTATAGTACTCGCGGTGATTATTGTTGCTTTTGCAGCATTAATTATATATTTCAATCAAAATTCCTATTCAAGTAACTTAAACCGAATTTTTTCGAGATTAGAAATAAATGCGCAGGCAGATCAGGTGCAATCATCAATACTAGGCTGTCTTGAATCAACCGCGAAAGATGCATTATTAATTATAGGTATACAAGGCGGCTATTACAATAAGCCAGAAAAATTGCATGATTTAGAATGGTCATTCATTCCCTATTATTATTATGAAGGTCAGTTTTTAATGCCGTCAACTGAAAAAATAGAATCTGAATTATCAGATTACGTCGATGAGAATCTTGATACATGTTTAAAATCTATAGAAACGAATGATTTTTCTATGAATTTTAATTCGGCATTGACCAAAACTATGATAAATGAAAAAGAAGTAGATTTCCAAACAACTCTGCGAATAAATTTTGAAAAAGAAAGTGAGACTGCGGAATACAAATTAGAAAATAGTCCTATAAAAATTGAATCTGCACTTTCCGATATAATAGATGTCGCTTCTTATATTACCGAAACACATAAAGAGGATCCAGAGAATATATGCATCAGTTGTGTAACTGACATGGCCCTAGAAAGAAATTTGTACGTTGAGATGATTGAATTTGACGATCCATCAAATATACTAGTTGTTATTTCTGAAAATTATACCTCATCAGAACCATATGTATTCGAATTCCTCAACAAATATCCTTAGTAAAACTTTAAATAAACCTATTATTTTAATTCAAAATGAAAAGAGGTAAAGCGCAAGTAACAATTTTTGTTGTAATTGCCATTGCCATAGTTCTCATCGCAGGAATAGTTTTTTACATTAAGTCTTCAGCAAAAAAAGAATTAACCAAAGACTATTTCATTCAAAATAATATTGAACCATCAATAAATAACATTCAAGATTTTGTCATTGATTGCTTAGAAGAAAATTCAAAGGTGTCGTTGGAAAAAATAGGAGTACAGGGCGGCTATTATAACAAACCTGAAAAATTTTATGATTTAGATTGGGCTTTTATTCCATACTATTATTACAAAGGAGAATTTCTCATGCCGTCAACTGAAAAAATCGAGCAGGAACTTAGTCAATCAATTGACAATTCGCTAACTTCATGTGTAGAAGATATCCAGTTTAAAAATTTTCAATTAGCATTTAACACACCAGAAACAAACTCAAAAATACTCAAAAGCAAAGTTATTGTTACAACTACCTTCCCCATATCAATAGAAAACAACGGAAAGACAACACAATTTGAATTAAAACGACATCCCATAACATTAAACTCATCTTTGTACGACATACTTGAAATTGCCTCCTATATTACAGAGTCTCATAAAGAAGATCCAAATTATATTTGTATAAACTGTCTTGCCGAATTCTCAAAAGAAAAAAATGTTTATGTAGATTTCATGGCTTTTGAAGAAGATTCATCTTTAGTAATGATCATTGAAAATGTAACTTCTTCAGAACCATATATTTTCCAATTCCTAAATAAATATAATGTGAATGTAACACAATAAAAAATGAAAAAAATAATTTTTTGGATGACAGCCTTACTTTCTTTTGTGATGATAAATGCTCAATGTAATGACGGTAATGACGGTAATTGCGGATTACAACCTCAATCTTCATTCGAATTAAAAGATTATGGTTCAGGAATTTTATGGGATAATGTAGAATATAAATTAACAACAACCCCTAATGAAAATACAGTTCCAGCAGGATTAGAGCATTTTAAATCAGACCCAAAATTTATGTTTGAAAATCAAAAAGCTGCAAATCAGGATCAAAGGAAACAATTTACCGAAGATCGAATAAAAAATGAAATGAATCTAAATTCTAAGGGTGATATGAGTAAAGGACAGTGGTCAGAAGACGGTACAAAATTCACCTATCATGGTACTGAACTTCGTAAAGAAGCTTTAGAAAGAACTGGATTTAGTGATATTCATTTTCACGAGGATGGTAGTGTCACATTGTTATCTTCAGAAGGAAGCTTAACGTTAAAAAATGGAAAACCAAGTGGAGGATCTTTATTACCACAAAGAGCTCCAACCTCAGCACCACAAATGACCGGAAGCGGCGGAGGTGGAGGAGGTGGCGGAGGGGCTGGTGGAAGTTTAGAAGAAAGATTCCAACAAGCATTACAAGTTATGCAGCAAATGGCACAGCTTGCCCAGCAAATCGGCGGACCAATTGCAGACGCTATGAAGTCTGGAGACAAAGGTAATAAAAAAATTTCATCACCAAATGAATTTGGTGGAGCAACAGCAACTTTAGATAATGGAGCTGAACTCGCTTTACTTAAAAACGGAAAAGAAACACTTGCTGCAAAACAAAATAAAGAGGAAGAAGAAGCAATTATTAAAACAAAATCAAATGCTCCAGAAGTATTAGCAACAAACTCAGATATCTATATTAAAGATGAAATAGCTGCTAAAACAAATGAAGAAACACTCGTATCTCTTCAGGGCATAAAAGGCAGCGCGCCATCACATCCAGCATTAACAGAAACTTCATCATATTCCATCACCGCAGCTGCAATTCAAACAGAAAGAACAGCAAGTTTTGGACAATACATTAAATTATTCGACCATGATTTAGATGTATCTGGTAGAAACATCAACATCTATGCATTAAAAACTTTTGATGAAGTTGAAGCGGGCGGACAAAATATAAACATTTATTCTGGAGACATAGAAATAAAATTTGAAGGACAAAAAATGTTATATCCTCGATTAGTAAAAAAAGCCCCGTATGGAATCGCAGTTTTATCGAATAAATTAGACCAAAAAAATGAATTTAAATTACAACATTTTGATAACAAAAAAAGTCTATTAGTTGATTATGAAGAAAAAATATCTTTTGGAGACATTACAGAAGAACATCCAACAAAAAATCTCATGATTGCAAAATTAAGAAAAGAGATGTGGAATTAAGCAATTCTTTTGATCAACTCAAACATATGAAATTTAATAAATAACAGTTTAAAAATTTACACATTCAAACTTAATTGAACTTCCTCATCGCTGTCTAAACGCGCCATATCGCTGACGCTGTCTCCTTCATCTAAACGAATAATCCTAACTCCTGAAGTAGCCCGACCCATCACTCGAATATCTTTAACACTCGTTCGAATGACAATGCCCTTAATTGTCGAAACAACAAACGCATCCTTATAATTAACAGTTATACTCGTCACTACGTCTCCTGTTTTTTCATTGATCTTTAAATTAATAACTCCCTTTCCTGCCCTTCCTGTTAACCGATAATCATCGATTTTACTTCTCTTGCCGAATCCTTTTTCAGTAATCGTTAAAATTGAATCGTTGATATTGTGGACAATCTCCACACTTACAATTTCATCTGGCTTATCTAACTTAATTCCTGTTACTCCATAACTACCTCTGCCCATCTCTCGAACTTCATCCGAATTAAATCGAATTGCTTGTCCTTTCTTTGTAATAAGCATAACTTCTTGTTTAGAAATAATTCTCTTAACATCGACAACGCGGTCTGAATTATCCTCGGGTAAATTTATAATTCGAACACCTGTTGATCTTGGTTTTGAAAATAGCTCTAATCTAATTTTTTTAACTTGTCCTAATTTAGTCGCAATAAACAAATGATCTTTAAAATCTTTTACAGAAATAACATTTGCAATTCGATCATCCTTAATATTCAACAAATTTACAATTGCCTGTCCCTTTCCCTGTCGTTGTGTTTCAGGAACCTGATACGCTTTAAGCCAAAATACACGTCCTCGCTCTGAAAATAATAATAAATAATCATGCGTTGAACAGCTAATTAATTGCTTGACAAAATCTTCAGAGCTCAATTCAGCGCCGATAACTCCTCTACCACCACGCTTCTGCTCATTATACGCCTGATTAGGCATTCGCTTAATATACCCTTTTTGCGTCACAGTTATAACTACATCTTTTTTCTGGATAAGATCCTTCTCCTGAATCTCCCTTACAGATTTAATTATCTTGCTTCGTCGCTCATCACCATACGTTTTCTTTAATTCATTCAATTCTTTTTTAATTATAGCTAAAATTTCTTTTTCATCGCCTAAAATAGTTTTCAATGTTGCAATAAAAGCAGTTAACTCTTGTTCCTCATTCTTAAGTTTTTCACGCTCCAAAGATGTTAATTGTCGTAACGTTATCTCTAAAATTGCTTCAGCCTGTTTCTTACTCAAACTAAATTTTTTCTGTAATGCCTCACTTGCTTCTGGCCCAGTTTTACTTTTTTTAATTAAATCAATTATTTCCTCTAAATTATTTAGAGCAATTAACAATCCTTTAACAATATGTAAACGAGCTTCTGCTTTTCGCAAATCAAATTCAGTTCTTTTCCTGATTATTTTCCGTCGATAACCAATGTAGCTGTCCAACATTGCCTTAAGAGAAAAAGTTTTTGGAATTCCATTATCCAATGCCACGAGCACCGCATCAAAACGCGACTGTAATTTTGTTCCTTTGTAAAGCATATTAATTGTGAATTGTTCATTAGCACCTTTTTTTAATTCAATCGCAACGCGAATTTTTCCCTTTGCAGATTCATCACGAATATCGCTTACATCAGGAAGTCTTTTATCACGTACAAGTTCTGCAATCTGTTTTACTAAATCAGATTTATTTACCTGATACGGAATCTCCGTAATTATTACGGCATTTCTTCCGCCTTTATCTTCTTTTTCAACTTTACCCCGCACTACAAAACTCGCTTTACCTTTTTCATATAATTCGCGCAGAGTTTCTCCAGAAATTTGACCACCCGTTGGAAAATCAGGTCCTTTAATAATTTCCATTAATTCATCTAATGTAATTTCAGGCTTTTGAATAGTAGCAATAAGTCCATCACAAACCTCAATCAAATTGTGAGATGGAATATTGGTAGTCATACCAACAGCAATTCCTGAACTACCATTAATCAATAAATTAGGTAACTTCCCCGGAAGAACTACAGGCTCTTGAATAGAATTATCAAAGTTTGGCAAAAAAGGAACTGTTTCTTTATCTATATCTTGTAACAATTCGCCAGAAATTTTAGCAAGCTTTGCTTCTGTATACCTTTGAGCACCAGCACTATCTCCATCAATAGATCCAAAATTTCCTTGTCCATGAATTAACGGATAACGTAATGAAAAATCCTGAGCCATTCTTACCAACGCATCATAAATTGCAAGATCTCCATGGGGATGGAATTTTCCCATCGTATCTCCAACAATTCTTGCGCATTTTTTCGTAGGACCTTTATCCAATCCCATTGCTTTCATTGCAAATAAAATACGACGATGAACCGGCTTGAGTCCATCTTCAATGCTAGGCAAAGCACGCGCCATAATAACACTCATCGCATAATTAATATACGCTTTCTTCATTTCGTTAGAAATTTCAACATTCAGAATTCTATCTTTATCTAAATCTTTTAAATTAATGTCGCCCTTTTCCAGGTGTTCGATTTCAATTTCATCTGCTTCAGTTTCTTCATCTTCATCCTCTTCATCTTCAGCTATATCATCAACTTCATCATCTGCCATATTTGTCTAATATATCTCTCCTCCAGTTTTCAAAATCAGGAATTGCTTCGCTCAGGCTAAACCGCTCACTCTCGCAATCAGTGGTTGAAAATTCAATAATAATTGAACTGTCTATTCCAGAAAATCGGTGTTTTCTAAAAGGAAGAATACGTACTATATCGGTCAGTATCATAATACGCCCCTCAATCCAGGCGTCATCATCTTCCATTTCAAATAGAATTCTTCCACTTTCAATATAAAAAGTTTCATCTTTCGAATGACTATGAAGGCTGCAGCGGAATCCTTTGTTCAGATGAAGTTTTTTGCCACAATACATTTCCACTCCATTCACATCTTCATGTGCAATAACTTCTTCATATCCCCATGTTTTAGGAATAATTTTTGGTGTATACAATTCCATAATTAGATGTCAACATCCGCAATATTTGCATTTACTTCAATAAATTTCCTTCGAGGACCAACAATATCTCCCATGAGCATTGAAAAAGTTTCATCTGCTAATACGGCGTCCTCAATAGTTACTTTTTTCAAAATTCTTTTTGCTGGATCCATCGTAGTATCCCATAACTGCTGCGGATTCATTTCAGATAATCCTTTGAAACGTGTAACCTCCGCATCACCAATCTTCTCCAATAACTTCTTCAATTCTTCGTCGCTGTAAACATAATAATCAGTTCGTTTTCTCACTCGATATAATGGAGGGAATGCAATGAAAACGTTTCCATTTTCAATTAATCCAGGGACATATCTAAAAAAGAATGTTAACAAAAGAGTAGTAATGTGTTGTCCATCAACGTCTGCATCACTTAAAATTATAACTTTATTATATCGTAATTTAGTTAAATCAAAATTTTCCTTTACTCCAGTGCCAACAGCAGTAATCAAATTTAAAATTTCTTCTGAAGATAATGTTTTAGTGGGGCTGGATTTTTCAACATTAAGAACCTTGCCTTTCAACGGCAGTATAGCCTGAAACTCTTTGTCTCGCGCAAGCTTTGCACTATTATGCACAAATACTCCAGAAGCTAAAGCAAAATTATGAGTCCCAGGAACTTCAATATCATAAACTTCAATTCTCTCATTCAATGTTTCAATTCTTTTTATCTTATGATTCCATTTAGCTACTGCTTCTATCATTTTCTCTTTATTATTGTCAAAAAATCTTTCACAAAATGTTTTCAAAGTTAAAACAGATTTATCATTGTTTTCTATTCTTACCTTATCAAAATTAATTAAATTTCCTTTTTCATCATAAGTCTTCTTCATCAAAGATATAGTTTTGGTATAATAAGTTTTATCGTATGCTATTTTTCTTTTATCTCTAAATTCTGGAGTCCATTGTTCCCTAGTTTTTTGTCTTCTCCAAATTATCAAAGCTTCATCTTTCCATTGTTCTTTTGATAGATTAGANAAGTGTTCTTTAGCGTCTNNGTTTTCGGCAAAGAATTTCTTAACTTTCTCAGATGCTTTATTTCTATTTTCAGGATTACTCCAATATTCTTTTTGAGTTTCATTCAACTGTTCATTATTTTTATTCCTATAATCTTCATTAGAATTATAGAATTCAAAGAATTTTTCTCCCATAAATTCTTTATAATCCTCATCTTTCCATTGTTCTTTTGCTCTTTCACTTAACATCTTATTTACTTCAGGTTGCTTTGCCCAGTTACTCATTTTAGCTCTATATTCGGGTTTTTTATGAGCTAAAGCTGCTTTTTCCTTAACATCTTGTCTATGAAGAGTCTTTTCCAAATGTTCTGTATGAAGAAGTAAATGTTGTTCCTTTGTTAATCTAATAATGTTTGTAGGATTATTATTTAATTTATTAAAATCAATATGGTGTTTGTGATCTCCTTGATCAATAGAATAAATATTATTACACAAATTATAATCATCTGAAAGCATGTGAGTAAATTTCCATTTCTTAATTGGATCTAAAACCATTTCGTAACCATCTATAGTTATTCTTCCTCCCATTTTAGACAATTTTCTATGTAAAGGCATCAAAGAGTCACTAATAGTCAAATCCTTTGCTTCTTTATACTCGCCGTTTCTTAACATAAACTTATGATCTGGTGTGCAAGTAATTTCTTCATCATTATCTAGAATTAATTTTATAACTTCAGCATTTTGCTTAGTTATTCTAGGATGTTTTATTTCTTCAATACCAATATTTCCATTTTCTTTTACAGTATAACAAAAATTCCTTTTTCCATTCTTATTTTCTTCAACTAATTGTTTGAAAGAAACGTTTCTTCCGTCAGCTAAAGCAACCTCAGTATCTCCATCAAAACAACCACCAGCACTATCTCCCTCGACAATATACAATTCTGTTTTCTCAAATTTTTTACTCGAACAATCCGCTAATTTTCCCGGCAGCCCGGAAAATCCAATTATATTTTTTCTTCGAACAAGATCACGAGCCTTTTTTGCAGCTGCTCGAGCTTTTGCAGACATTACAACTTTTTGTGCAATTTTATTAGATATCGTCGGATTTTCTTCCAAAAATTCTGTTAAAGCGATATAAACCATAGAATCAACAATTCCTTTCATTTCTGAATTACCTAACTTTGTTTTGGTCTGGCCTTCAAATTGAGGATCTCGCATTTTTACATTAATAATTGCAGTTAATCCTTCACGCGTATCATCTCCAGTTAATTTCTCATCTTTTTCCTTCAACATTCCTTTTTTCGTCACAAAATCATTAATTGCTCGAGTCAATGCAGTTTTAAATCCAGAAACGTGAGTTCCACCCTCAGTAGTATTAATTGTATTTACGAAACCGAAAATATTCTCGTTGTATCCGTCACTATATTGAATAGCAACTTCTATAGTATTCACCTCATCTTTTTTCATGAAATACACTGGCTTATGTAATACCGGTTTCGATTTGTTAATATATTCAATAAATTCCTTTAAACCGCCGGTATAATGAAATATCTCTTCTTTATTCTGTCGCTCATCGCGCAAAATTAATTTAACAGTATTCAAAAAAGCAATTTCCTGAAGTCGTTTTCGTAGAACTGCAAAATCAAATTCAGTCGTAGAAAAAATCTGCTCATCAGGATAAAAAATTATTTCAGTCCCGGTTTCATCTTTCCCGCATTTATCAATAATTTTAAGTGGATATTTAGAGTGACCAATTTCATACTCTTGTTGATACACGTTTCCCCCACGTTTAATTTTAGCAATTAATTTTTTAGATAAAGCATTAACTACACTAACACCAACACCATGTAANCCTCCAGAAATCTGATAAGCATCTTTTTCAAATTTTCCTCCAGCATGGAGTTTAGTAAGAGCTACTTCAGCCGCAGAAATCTTGTAAACCGGATGAATATCAGTAGGAATGCCTCTTCCATTATCAATGACACTTACCGAACCATCTTTCTGAATCGTAATAATAACCGTATCACAAAAACCTGCCATTGCCTCATCAATAGAATTATCAACTATTTCATAAACCAAATGGTGCAAACCATCTTTTCCAGTTCCACCTATATACATTGCAGGCCTTTTACGAACACCTTCTAACCCTTCTAATACCTTTATATCTTCTGCTCCATATTTTTTCTCAGTCATCGTAATTAAGTCAGAGTCCTCTAACTATATGCATATTTTGATTAATTTTCAGTTAGAAACTGACTACCTTTTCAAAAAACTGAGGACAATTTAGTTTAAAAATCTTTCTTTTGCATTTTTGACTTTATCGACGATAAATATACTGCTTTTTTTGAATGAACTTTTATTTTATACAAAAATGTTTATAAGATACGATGGAGTTATTTCAAAATGAATAGACTAATAGTAATAGGACTAATAATTATGTTATTCCTGATAACTGGCTTATTTCTCCTTTTAAATTATGCAGGTACTTTAACTGGAAAAGCAATTTCATCAGAATACGCAGTTACAAAGGCTATCTGCAATGAAACTAATTTTTGTCAAGATTACATTATCACATGTGAAAATAGTTCAGTAATTTCCTTAGAACCAATAACAGGAGCANTTATCCAGCATGAAAAAGATTGGAAAGATCTGAGAAAAAATAAAGATTTATGTGGATAAAATTTAAAACACCGTAAGTATATACGTATAGATGAAAAAAGAGGCATTCCATATCCTAGTTATAGCTGAAATATTACTAGTCACTTTCATTATTATTTTGTTTTTAAATTTTGATGGATTAATTACCGGNTACGCTATTTATCAAACNGTGAATGAGGCTTCAGTTAACGACACCTATATTAGAGAAAGTACTCCAACAACAAATTATGGGACAGCATCAACTCTATTTGTCGGAAATATTTCAGCAGGAACCCAATATCGTTCATTCATNCGCGATTTTAATATAACAAGCATCGGAAATACAAATACAGTTACCGANGCAAAATTACAGGTATATGTGAACGCACCGGCAATAGACAATATTACAGTAAAAGTTTATCGAGTCACTTCAGATTGGATTGAATCAGAAGCAACATGGAATAATAAAAGCGCTGCATCAATTTGGACTTCATCAGGAGGAGAGTACAATTCCAATGAATTAGATTCAATAATTATTACAAATGCTTCTGCAGGATATTACAATTTTTCCGTCACTGATGCAGCAAGAGGATGGGTAAATAGCTCGTATTCTAATTACGGAGTTATTTTTATAGCACCAAATACTGCTGCAGGAAATTTTATTTCCATGGACTCAACAAATGGAGGTAATGCCTCAACAGATCCTAAATTTTACATTGACTATACAGCAAATGCAATACCAAATATAACCAATGTCTCAACTGATTCTTCATTAACAAGCCCGAAAGAAATTGGAGAGCAGGTAAATATTACCGTATATTGGACAGATTTAGAAAGCCACTCTTCCAAANTTTTTGTTTGTAATTCAAGTTCAATCAATATTTCAGGATGTGAATCAACGCATCTTTGTAACGATACATCACAAACAATTTCTCCATCNTCATGTCAATATACCGTAGATGCTTCAGATAATAGAACCAGAATTTTTTATGCAGCGGTTTGCGATTCAACAAATTGTTCGATTGTCAATCAAAGTAATTTTTTCATTAATCATCAGCCAAATGTTACAGTAATTAGTCCCAATGGATCTGAAACGGTAAATCAATCCCAAGGAAACTTCTCTGTAAAATTCAACGTTACCGATAAAGATGCGGATTTTCTCAACGCAACACTCTACTATGGAACTGCACAAAATTCGACGACAAATGTCATTATTGCTAATTTGAATTTAACCCAAAGATGTACCGATGCAGATAGCTCGACTACAACAACTAACAACTGCACATATTCCTGGAATTCCACGGGCATTTATGGAGCATATTTTTTAACAATTAAAGTTGATGATACCTTTAGCAGAGGCAATGATTCATCAGATGCAAGTTTTAACGTAAGAAGCTCACAAGATACTGAAGCACCAAATATAACTACACAATGGATAAACGATTCTAATATTTACTCGGGAGAAACAGTAACCATTTATGCAAATGTATCTGATGAAAACATAAATAGGGTTTGGGTCATGATAAACTACTCCAATTATTCCTCGAAAATAAATATTACAATGTCCAATTCCTCAATTCAGTATAACGCCTCATGGCGTGCACATTCCGTCGGAGATTACCAGTTTAAAGTTTTTGCCAATGATACATTTGGAAATGTAAATAATTCTGCACCATGGCAAAATATTTCAGTGAAAAGAGCGAATGCAACAGCACAAAATGAAACCTTTGCAGCAACAGCATTGCCTTATCACTCAATTAGAATTTCAGGAGTATTAAACGCAACCGATGCAATAAGAGATGCATACGCAAATTTAATTGTACCATCTGGTTTTTTATTCGTAGCCAATTATTCTCAAAACACATTAATAGGAAATTTTACCTCAGGCGAAGCCAAAACAGCGACATGGTTTGTATCAACACCACTAAATGAAACCAACCACACGTTGTTGATAAATTATACAGATTATTATAATAACTCTTTTACCTCATCGACCTTTCAGATAAAAGTTACATCAGATGTTGGTGGGGGATATCTTGCAACCGTTACAGGTTATCCCGAAGTTGAAACCTCCACTAAATATTTTACCGAAGCGACATTCACAAAATCGGGAGTTGTGACTGCAGCAGACAGTGCTTTCGTTTCAATTTACGACGCTGCAGGAACATTAACTGTCGGCCCTGTCTCGATGAATAATCCTTCAACAGGATCTTACAATTATTCTTACAATGTCAGCTCATCGGCAACAGAAGGACAATGGGAAACAGTAGTTAATTTAACCAAATCTTCAACCTCATATTATGCGAGTCATTTTTGGAGAGTTGTTGGAGGTCCGTTCGACTTGCGAAGTATTTCCATAGTTAATGCAGCAGTAGATGCTCTAAATATTTCAGTAATTGCCGAGAATACTGGAGGAGCAAATAAAGATTTAATCTTAAATTGGAATCTAACCAGAACTGATACGAACGCAGTTTTAGATTCAGGTCAAGATACCTTTATGGTTGCAGCAAATACAGAAAGAGTTTGGTCAGTTACACCAACTACCTCGTATGTAGGGCAAGTAAAGATAACTTTTTTGGGATCATATTCTGGATCAGAAAGAATTGGAGCATTCAAGATTTTTTCAACGACAGCTGCATCAGGTTCAGGGGGAGTAAGCAGCGGCGGCGGTGGAGGTGGAGGTGGAGGAGGTGCATCTTTGTCACCAATACCATCACAATATGACCTGCAAATAACAGCAGATAAAACAATCTATCTTGCAAGAAATGAAGAAAAAAAAATATCACTTGGGTTAAAAAACACTGGTCTAAAAACATTAACAAATTTTTCATTTTCAATTGAAAATCTAAACCCAGCATACTATACAATTATTCCTTCATTAACTGATTTAGATACAAATATTGAAAAAAATATTGACATAATTCTTAACATTAATGATACCTTTGAAGAATTACTGATTAATTTTGTTGTTAAAACAAATGAATTAACAAAAAAACAATCAGCTGCTATCATAATGCTTTCATATTTTGAATTTATTCTCGAAGAAATTAAATCCTTAGAAAAAGAAATTATGGACCTTTACAAAGACAAGCCATCAAAGAAAAACAATATAAATGGCTGTAAAACGATATTAAATACAGTAAAGGAGAATATTCATAATGAATTACTTATTGATGCTAAAGATAACCTTAAAAAAGTCCGTGAATGTATAGACAATATAAAAGGTGAAGATGATAAAGCTGAAGAGGTGCCATATAAGTTTGATATGATGACTATAATCCTTATTTTTATTTTTTTGTTATTGTTAGTTCTAACACTCATAATTGCGGTGGTTGTGTATTTCGTTTATAGAAAATTATCGATAATAAACTATTTGAAATCAAAACCAGGAATTAAACCTGAAAAATTGCCTGAAGCAGAGATTAGAAAAGACGAATTTGCCGAAAGAATCAAGAGAATAGAAGATAAATTAAAAGAATAAATTAATTCTAAGAATCTTTAGGAACAACATTGCTCTGTTCTAGTTCATTTAATCTTTTTTCAGCTTCAGATAATTCATTGTCCTCTTCTTGAGCTTTCTGTTCTTCTAAAATTTGATTTGCAACAGACGATTTGAATTCTTTCACTTCATTTGCTTTCTTTACGGGAATTTTCTCCTCAACAATTTTTTCATCGTTTTTAACATCTTCAGATTTTAAAATGGATTCCTCCAATAGTTCTGATTCCTTAAGTATCTCACGATCTAAATCATCTGGTTTCAGATTTAATTTTTTTCTCAATCGAGTTATTTCTAAACTCATTTTTTCTACGAGGGATAATAAAGTGTTAAGCCTTTCTTCGTAATCACTAACTTTCTTTATACGATCATCTCCAACACTAACTGCTAATTTCCCAATATCATCTTCATTGCGCTTAGATATAGCGAGTATAGTTTCAACCATGCTCGTTAAACGTTCATTATCACTTTTTATTTTTTTAATCTCATTATAAGAATTTTCCAGACCAATAATTTTATTCTCAATGTTTTTCCTAAAATCGGAAAATTCATCTCTTTTGATAATATTACTATAATCTATCTTCAGTTTACTAATTTCATTTTGCAGTCCGCCATAAGAAGCATCAAGATTGGCAAAAACTTTGTTTAATTTTTGATTTTCTGCAAAGCCTTTTCGTAATTCAATAAACAATTGTTCAGACCGGTCAGAATTGACACGAACTCGTGACGCTAATTTTTGCAAATCAATTAAATCTTTTTTTATCTCCTCATTCAATTGAAGTAATGCATCAGTTCCCATAAACATTTCAGCCTTTTTTCTAAGATCTTTAATTTCACTCATCACCGTATCTGAAAATTGCTCATTAGAAGCTAATTTTCCTTCGAGTAAAGCCAGCCGAGCATCTAATTTTTGATAATCAATACGAATAACTTCAGGCTTCACTTCTTTTACAATATCAAATGCTTTTTCCGCTTCCAAAGAAATTTTAGAAATACTTTTCTCATTATTCATTGCCATAGCCCTAATGCCGCCAATGCTTTCGCTCACATAAGAAAATCGTTCATAAAATTGCTTAATCCATTCAGTGATAGATTCGATTTTTGCATTCAACTTATTAATTTCAAACTGCGAATTTGCCATAGCCATATCTCCCGCAGGTAAAGAATTAACATTGTTATGATAAAGCATCGGTGCTGCTATATCACTAACATCTTCTTCATGACTATCTTCAACAGCGGCTTTTTCCTGTTCGAATAACTCTTCCTGTCCGACATCCGGAACACCACTACTTTTTTTGAATAATCCCATATTCTCCTTAATACTTTTCAATTTTTAAGTGTTTGCGGTTACAATTTCTCAATATCCTTTTTGAATTGTTCGATTTCACTTAATATGCCTTTAGCATCATCTGGATTAACCTTATCATTTTTGCCGATTCTATTTTTCAAATCATCAAATTTCGTTTCNAAAATAAAAATATTTTTTCCCTGCGATTTTTTTTCATCTAAGCCTTTCTTTAACTTATTCATTTCCTCTTTCAACGAAATTTCTTTCTCGGGATTTTTCTGGAGGAATTTTTTGCGCTCCTTCTTTCCAGCAGAAATACCTTCTAATACCTCTTGGCTGGATATTTTCTTTCTGACAATATGTTCCGGTTTTTTCTGAATATGGACCCATGTCTCTTTTAATTTTTGTTTCAAAGGNTCCAAATACATATCTGCCATTTGGAATTGACCATCCGTAACTTTAGCACGAGTTAATTTTAATTCTAACTCCAAATCAAATACATCAACCTTATATTTAATCAATTGTTCAACTTGATATTCAATATCCTCAATTTCCAAAGAGTATCCCTCATATTTCTTAAGCTCGTCGTTAGTCAAACGTCGAGTACTATGCAGCAATGGCCTGAATGAAATAAAATAAGGTTTTCCATTATTATATTCTGCATTAACAAACATTCCGGTTCCTATTGGCTCCTTTACAACTGATTTCAAAACATCCTCGCCAAATTTCATATTTACTCGTTCTAAATCTCCTTCATATCGAGTTCTCATTTGAATTTCTGTTCCAATGTTTGCCTTAACTTCACCAACAAAGTCGCTTAAAACTTGCGAAATTAATATTAAACCAATTCCCCACTTTCTAAATTCTCTCGCACCTCGCTCTAATTGTATAAATCCTCTGCCGCTGCCNCCAAACTTAGGAAGCAGTCTATGAACCTCATCNTACACTAACAAAGTTTTCAAATCCGTAGATTCCTCCAAATTAATCTTGAAAACCTGTTCTATAGTTGCAGCAACAGCGATATCAATCTGTTGAGGAGTTAAATTACTGATATTAATTATTGTAATTTCTCCTGGCCTATTCATGTATTTAACAATCTCAATAACTTCATACGGATCTCGGATTGTTTTAATTGTTCCGCTAAAAGCACGAGCATTCTTTGGATTCATTTCAAAATATTTGAAACGTTTAAGCATGGTTTTATCCTCTCCTTTTCTTAAAAATCCGGTCCATTGTGCAGTCGGATCAAAAACAATAACACTCTTTCCATGCAACAAAGCCTCTTCAATAATACTTTGCGCAGCAACAGTTTTTCCGCTTCCCGTCGCTCCTGCAATTAACATGTGAGTTTGCAATTTGTTCAAATCTGCAAATGTCCTAATATCAGTTTCAGCAACCTTTCCAATAAATGCTGCATGCGGTCCCGGTTGTGGTAATTTAGCACTATCCACTTTAACTTTGAATCTTTTCTTTCTAAATTCAAGCCAACGAAAATAAAATACAGTGCCAACAGCCAACCCTATAACAATAACTGATATAAAGTAAACCCAAAAAGGTATACCAAATATCTTCCTCAAAAATAATGGGTAATCAACGCTAATATATGCAATTGACGATGCCTGCATCGGCTGTTCAACATTCAAATAATATGCAGTTGCCTTAACCATGTATTTTCCCGTCGAAACATGTTCAGGAATAGGTAATTCTTTTATAACACTTAAAGAGGTCTCAACAGCAAAACTTTCTTCCTGTCTCGTAACAATTTCACCCGTATCAGGATTCAACAATTGTAAATCAAACTGAATATCAACTCGTTTTGTTTTTCCAAGGTTCAATACATCCGTCTGCAATCGTAACGTGTCTCCAGGCGTTACTCGAGATTGTAACGGCTGTATTTTCAAATCCAATAACTTTCCTTCAGGTGTCAATACTCGAATCGTTGTAGGTATAGTTCCTTCTTCCTTTCCTGATTTTACAACAATATCTCCTTCAAAATTTCCAGGTTGTGCATCTTTAGGTACAACTATTTTCACTAAAATATCACGTTGTTCATTTGCCTTAAATGTAATTCGATGGGTTTCAAAGAATACAAAATCAGTAGTTTCTCCATCAGATACTAATTCAACAGTATTCGGGACACTCAATGTATTCAGTATTTTTATTCTGACAGTTGCTACTTCACCAGGAAATAATTCCTTGTAAATAGAGGTTGTTTCAACCTTCATTCCCCCAATATTAATAAAAGAAGTAATTAATTCCTTTATCTTCTCTAAAATCGACGAACTAACTCCACCTCCACCTCCACCGCCGCCGCTGGAACTCGACGATGAAGAGCCTTGCGCTGTAACACAATCCGTTGAGCATGTTGATGATGTTTCAGCATAGGAAGTTTCGCATACTCCGTTACCACATTTATTTTCAGCTAAAAAGTATCCTGAAAATCCAGTGGAATTTCCAGCAACAGTCTTATTATCGATATCTCTCGTCGAATCCAATGCAGACCAAGATCCCGTACATTTCTTCGCAGTAAAATTCCA
>C687J35174_10001293_pt1 | contig 36346 bp, 40 predicted proteins | sample RifCSPhighO2_01_FD_35174 | JGI IMG/M metagenome (IMG submission 35174) | reverse complement strand
GCGCCCGGCCGCGTCAGCGTGACCGTCATCGCGGATCAGGCAGGCGAAAAATACAACGTCGCGGCGGGCACTCGCTTTTCGCTGCCGGGATTGAAATCCAACGCCGCCATGTATTCGGGTGTGTACGCCACGTCGAATGCCGCGATGACAGGCGGCGTGTTGGGCGATCAACCCGGAATGGCGCCCGGCGCCGAAGATGCGGCACGCGCGCAAGTGCGAGTCCGCCTTGAGGAAAAAGCCAGAGAGCTCGGAACCGCCAAATCGACAGCCGACACGATAGTCCTTCCTGCAAAAGTTACGTACGAAAGTTTGCCGAACACGGCCGAGGCGGGCGGCGGCGTTCGAATTCACGAGAAGGCCCGCATTGAAGTTCCTGTCCTCGTCGCCTCCGAATTCGCACGAGCCGCTGCGCGCTCACTCGCTGTGGATGCGGACGCGGGCGCGCTTACCATTGTACCGAAGCAGGATTTTTCGCTTACGGGCGAAAGTGTCTCTGCTGTCCTCGGCACTGATCCGCTCCTCATCGTGGCCTCGGGTTCGGCGGTCCTCGTTTCCCAAGTCGACGCGGCGGCACTCGCCGACGCGCTCGCGGGGAGGGATTACCAGGCGTTTGAGACGATCGTCAAAAATTTCACCGGCGTGTCGGAGGCCCGGGCGCGGATTGAACCGTTCTGGAAAACAACCTTCCCCGCCGCGTCGGACATGAAAATCAACATCCTTGCTCCAGCCGCGGCAAAGTAGGTGCAATAGTTGACTAATCATCAGAGAATTGCTATTGTTGTCCGCGCAGATATGACCGATCCGGAGATTGTTATGGGAGTTGTCGACGAGGCACTTCCGAACACTCTTTTTCGAGTGAAGATCGAGGGTGGTCTTACTGTATTGGCGTACCTCGCCGGGAAGATGCGTTTGCACAGGATCAAGGTGCTCGTCGGCGACAAAGTTGAGGTCCGCCTCGATCCGTACGGCGGAAGGGCGCGGGTAATCAGACGCCTCTAGTGTCGGTTATAAATATAAGCAAGCGCGGGATGAAAGTTAAGTCTTCAGTCAAAACAATCTGCACACATTGCCGCACGGTTAAGCGCCGCGGGCGATTGTGGGTTATCTGCACCAATCCGCGGCATAAGCAACGGCAAGGGTAGCTTCGAGACCCTGCCTTCATCATAAAGAAAATTCAAACACTATATAACTATGCGTATTGCTGGAATTACCATACCGGAGGAAAAGCGACTTGAGATCGGTCTCACCGCTATTTACGGTGTCGGACGTCCGCGCGCAAAAAAGACGCTTGAACTCTTGGGTATCGATGCGGGCAGACGCCCGAAAGACCTGAGCCCCAAGGAGGACACCGCTCTGCGCGAAGCAATCGAGAAATTCATGGTGGAAGGCGAACTGCGCCGCGAGATAAGCGGCAACATCCGCCGCTTGAAAGACATCAAATCGTATCGCGGCTCGCGCCACGCCAAGCACCTGCCGGCCCGCGGGCAGGGGACCAAGACGAATTCCCGCACAGTCCGCGGCAACATTCGTAAGACAATGACGAGCGGACGCCGTAAGCTCGAGAAGACATGATGTATGGGAAAAAAGCGAATCATTAGAAAATCAGGCGGTACGGTAGACCAGGGATTGAAGTCCCGCTCTCTCGCACGCGTCGCGAAGAAGAACATCGTGTCCGGCACGCTCCATATCCATGCGACGTACAACAATACGAAGGTCCTGCTCACGGATAAGAACGGCAACGCGATAGCGTGGTCATCTTCCGGCGCGCTCGGCTTTTCGGGAGCGAAGAAGGGGACGCCGTTCGCGGCCGCCAAGGTCGGCGAGCTCGTGGGCGACAAGGCTGCAATCATCGGCGTCAAAGACGTGGACGTGGTAATCCGAGGTGTAGGAGCCGGCCGCGAATCGGCACTGCGCGGATTCGCCGGCAAAGGTATTGAGGTCTCCCGCATTGCCGATGACACACCCGTGCCGCATAATGGCCCGCGACCTCCGAAACCACGCCGCGTATAATCTATGCTTTTGATAAAATCTAAATTTAAGATTGCGAAGCGGCTCGGCGCCGGCATCTTTGAGAAAACGCAGAGTCAAAAATTCGCTCTCTCCGAAGCGCGTTCCGCTCCGAAGAAGACGCGCGGTCGCGGAGGCGGAAGCGACTACGGTCGTCAGCTTTTGGAGAAACAGCGCGTCCGCTTCACGTACGGGCTCTCCGAGAAGCAGCTTTCCAACTACGCGAAAACGGCCTACACCAAAGCCGACCCCACTACACAGCTCCACCGCTCTCTCGAGATGCGTGCCGACAGCGCCGTTTACCGCGCGGGCTTTTCTCTCACTCGCCGCGCTGCCCGTCAGGCTGTATCGCACGGACACATCACCATCAACGGCAAGCGCACCACGACACCCTCGCACCACCTTCGCGTAGGTGACGTCATTTCTATACGGGAGGGGAGCCGCACAAGCCCTCTTTTTGCCGGTCTGCTCGAACATGCGGCGGAAAATCAGCGCGCAATCCCGCAATGGCTCAACGTGGACCTCCCGCTGCTCAAGGCTGAGGTGGTCGGAGAGCCCACGTACGACGTGGTCACGGCGGGCCTCGATTATTCCACGGTGTTTGAGTTTTACAGCAGATAGTGGTATACTCTTCAGCACTTTTGTGTCCGCTTTTTTTATTTACTAAACCTTAAAAGCATTTATATGTCTGACTATCATATTGCACTTCCGAGCAAGCCTCGGGTCGTCTCCGAGTCGGAGCGCAGCGGTATATACGAAATAGACGGGCTCTACCCCGGCTACGGATACACGCTCGGCAACTCCCTGCGCCGCATCATCCTCTCGTCGCTTCCGGGAGCGGCCGTCACGCACGTCAAGATCCCCGGCATCGCGCACGAGTTCTCTACCATTGAAGGTGTGAAGGAAGACGTCGTTACGATACTCCTCAATATCCGCAAAATCCGCCTGAAGTTGCTTACCGACGAGCAGCAGACCATCACTCTTTCCGTCAAAGGTCCCAAAGAGGTGACGGCGACAGACCTCAAGTTGCCCGGTCAGGTGGAAATACTGAATCCCGAACAGCACATCGCGGACATTACCGGAAAAACCAATCTTGAAATCGAATTGCGCGCTGAGCGCGGACTCGGATACATCGCAAAAGAAGCTCATCAGAAGGAGCGCGTAGAGATCGGCACCATCGCGCTTGACGCAATCTTCAGCCCCATCCGCCGCGTCAACTACGAGGTGGAGAACATGCGTGTCGGCGACCGTACGGATTTCAACCGCCTGCGAATCGTCATCGAGACGGACGGCACACTTCCTCCGCGTGAAGCTCTCGAGCGCGCTATCCAGACCATGATTCACCAACTGAAGTCCATCGTCGGTTTCAAAGAGGACGAAGTGCCCGAAGCAATGATGGGCGCTCCGGAATCCCGCAGTTCATCCCGCGAAGACAAAGGCGGAGCAGTGGACGCTGAGGTTCTGAAGACCCGCATCACCGAACTCAGCATGCCGCAACGCGTTGAAATGGCGCTCGACAACGCTTCCATCCGTACCGTAGGCGGCCTCGTGCGCAAGCGCGAAGACGACCTCTTGGCAATCGAAGGCCTCGGCCAAAAAGGCTTGCAGGACATCAAACGCGCACTTTCCAACATGGGTTTGACCCTCCGCAGCGAGAAGTAAAGACTGTATGAAGCATCACAACGCACATCGGAAGCTCGGGCGTGAAAAGGGGCAGCGTGTGGCGCTTCTGCGTTCTCTCGCGCGGTCTCTCGTCCTAGAGGAGGGCATAACGACGACGATTGCGAAGGCCAAGGAATTGCGCCCGTTCATAGAACGCCTTGTTTCCACGAGCAAGAAGAACACGCTCGCATCCCGCCGGCTCGTTGCGACGCGCCTAGGCGGAGCGGACGACATCGCAAAGATACTCCACGAAACGATGGGCCAGCGCTATGCGAAACGCTCCGGCGGCTACACGCGCATCGTGCGCTTAGGCCGCATCGGTAAGCGCGCGGTAGAATCCGCGCGTATCGAATTCGTACAATAACATGGCTACGAACGAGACATATTCTATAGATGCAGCAGGCCGCACGCTCGGCCGCGTCGCGTCGGAGGCGGCAAAAGCGCTTATGGGCAAGATGCGCGCCGACTATACGCCGAACAAAAATTCCGGCATCAAAGTCACCGTGGCCAACGTGAGCAAGCTCTATATCCGCGAACGGAAACGCACGCGCAAGATTTACACCACGTACTCCGGTTTTCCGGGCGGTCAGAAACGAGAAAGCCTCGCATCGCTGAACGCGCGTAAGCCGGGCGAAGCGTTGCGACGCGCTGTCGCACGCATGCTTCCGCGCAACACGATGCACACGCCGCGTTTGAAGAATCTGCTTATTATCGAATAATTATACTCTCTCACGATACGATGTATGGCAAAGGATACGGTATACACAGAGGCAGTCGGCCGTCGCAAAACAGCGACTGCGCGCGTGCGGATTTCGGAGGCCAAAAGCGCCTCGATGACCGTGAACGGCAAGACCGCGCAGGCGTACTTTCCGCTCGAGCAAATGGTGAAGACTGCGTTTGCTCCTCTACAACTCCTCGGTGCGACGTATTCAGTCTCCGTGCATGTCCGCGGCGGAGGACACAAAGCGCAAGCCGACGCCGTTCGTCACGGACTGTCCCGCGCAATCATTGCGCTCGTTCCGGAACAGCGCAAAGACCTCAAGGTCCGCGGATTTCTCAAGCGCGACCCGCGCGCAAAAGAGCGCAAGAAGTTCGGCCTCAAGGCCGCGCGCAGAGCGCCGCAGTGGAGTAAACGCTAAAACCCTGTAGTATTAGATTGTATGCAGAAGATTTGGTTACCCGTCGTTGCAAATATGGTGGTGCCGGGTACCGGATACATTATTCTCGGCAAACGCGTGGTGTTCGGCTGGCTTCTCGTTGTGGGAGGAGCAGCAAGCTTCGTGTGGTCAATTGTCGAGCCGTCCGTACAAGATGCTCCGTTCTTGGGAAGCGAGCCTTCGACGATTCTGCTCGGGGCCGTTGCGTTTACCTGTGCCACGATAGCGTTCGGGTACGACGCGTACCAACTTGCACGAGGCAAGTAGCTTTGCTTCCACTGGAGCAATTTTGCTATACTCCGCCTCATGAAGAAAGATGAGGAGATGGGCGATGTGAATTTCGAGCCCGAAGAAGATTTGGGCGACCTTGGTGCTGCGCAGGCAAAACTGAAGAAGATTAAGGAAGAGCTTGTCAAAACCAAAGAAGAGCGTCAGACATATCTGGACGGTTGGCAGCGGTGCAAAGCCGATTCTGTAAACGCACGCAAAGACATGGAGTCCCGCTCCGCCCGTACGGCGGAACTGTTGCGGGAATCTCTTGTCCACGATATCATTCCCGCTCTCGACAGCTTCGATCTCGCGGCACAATCCGAAGCGTGGGCGACGGTCGGCGACGGATGGAAAAGCGGCATGGAGAACGTCCGTGACCAGCTGGTGGAGGCGCTTCGCAAGCACGGAATTGAGCGCTTCGGGAACGTGGGGGACACGTTTGACCACGCCATTCACGAGGCGATTCAGGAGGTAGAGGGGCCGGGAGAACCTCACACGATACTCAGGATCTTGCGCTATGGTTACCGGACGAAAGACAGGGTCTTGCGCGCCGCACAGGTTTTTGTTAAAAAATAATTTATTTCTAAGCTTATCAGCAGGCGCTAATCAAAACCACCATGAGTAAAATACTTGGCATAGACTTGGGAACAACAAATTCCGCGATGGCTGTCGTAAAGGGCGGCGAGCCCGAAATCATCGAGAACGCGGAAGGCGCGCGGACAACGCCGTCCGTGGTCGCAATCTCCAAGACCGGCGAGCGTCTCGTCGGACTCTTGGCGAAACGCCAGGGTGTAACTAACCCGAAGAATACGATTTACCAGATAAAGCGCTTCATCGGGCACAGTTTCGACGAAGAGGCGGTCGCAAAAGACCGCGCGTCCGTACCTTTTGAGACACAAAAGTCGGCGAGTGGCGGGCTCGAGGTCAAGATGGCTGAAAAACTGTACCGCCCCGAAGAGATATCGGCGATGATACTTCAGAAGCTGAAAGCGGATGCCGAAGCGCGGTTGGGCGAAACCATCACCGAAGCGGTTATCACCGTCCCGGCGTACTTCAACGACTCACAGAGACAAGCTACGAAGGATGCCGGCAAAATCGCCGGTCTCGACGTCAAGCGCATCATCAACGAGCCTACCGCGGCGGCGCTCGCGTACGGATTTAATAAGAAGAAGAATGAAAAGATTGCGGTCTTTGACTTCGGCGGCGGGACGTTCGACATCTCGGTGCTTGAAGTCGGCGACGACGTTATAGAAGTGCGTTCCACCGACGGAGACGCGCATTTGGGCGGCAAAGATATAGACCAGAAAATCATGGCGTGGATAGCGGATGAATTCAAGAAAGAGTCCGGCATTGATGTACGCAACGACCCCCTCGCGCGGCAACGCTTGGACGAAGCGGCGGAAAAGGCGAAAATCGAACTCTCAACCGCGCTCGAAACGGAGATAAATATACCGTTCATTACGTCCACTGACGCGGGGCCACAGCACCTACTCATTAAGATGACGCGCGCAAAGCTCGAGGAGCTCTCACGCGAATTTCTCGACCGCGCCATGACGATTACGAAGCGCGCCGTAGAGGCCTCGCCGTTTAAAATTGCGGACATACACGAAATCGTGCTGGTCGGCGGCCAGACCCGCATGCCGGCGATGCAGAAAGCCGTGGAGGAGTATTTCGGCAAGAAGCCGAACATGAGCGTGAATCCCGACGAGGTCGTCGCCATCGGCGCGGCCATACAGGGAGGGATTTTGCACGGTGACGTGAAGGACGTGCTGCTGCTCGACGTCATTCCGCTGTCTCTCGGTATCGAGACCATGGGAGGCGTGGCCACCAAGCTCATTGAGCGCAACACGACCATCCCGACCTCACGCTCGCAAACATTCTCCACCGCCTCCGACAACCAGCCCTCGGTAGAGATACACATTGTGCAGGGTGAGCGCCCGATGTCGACGGACAACAAGTCACTTGGCCGCTTCAATCTGGACGGTATTCCGCCGGCGCCGCGCGGCATGCCGCAAATTGAGGTCTCATTCGACATCGACGCCAACGGCATTCTTTCGGTCAAAGCGAAGGATAAATCCACGAACAAAGAGCAGTCTATCCGCATCGAAGCGACGTCGGGACTTTCCGACGCCGAGGTGGAAAAGATGCGCAAGGACGCCGACCTGAACGCCGAAGCCGACAAAAAGAAGCACGAGCTGGTGGAAACGCAGAACGCCGCCGACCAAGTCGTTTACGCCGGCGAGAAAGCGCTTCGCGAGCACGGCGATAAGGTGAGCGAGGATATCAAGAAAAATGTGCAGGAAAAAATCGATGCCCTCAAATCCGCACGCGCCGGTACTGACGTTGCCGCCATCAAATCCGCGGCCGACGCTCTCTCGACTGCGATGTCGGCGATTGGTGAGGCCATGAGCAGCAATCCGCCAGCTGGCGGACCGCCGCAAGAACCACCGAAGGAGGATCAAAAGCCGCCGGAAGAGCCCAAACAATAATTGCAAAGGCCGCGTTTGACGCGGCCTTTTGCTTTGCGAATTGTTTTCAGTTACTATAAACATCCTGTATGAAAAACTATTACGATATTTTGGGTGTTGCGAAGACGGCAAGTGAGGAAGAAATCAAAACTGCGTTCAGAAAGCTCGCGCATAAATTGCATCCCGACAAAAAGGGCGGTGATGAGATGAAATTCAAGGAGGTGAGCGAGGCATATTCGGTACTTTCCGACAAAAAGAAGCGCGCCGAATACGATACCTACGGCAAGACGTTCGCCGGAGGAGGTGGGCCGCAGCAGGGCGGATTTGGCGGTTTCGATTTTTCCAATTTTCAGGGATTTCAGGGCTTCGCAGGGCAGGGAGGCAGTGTGGAGTTCGACCTCGGTGACATTTTCGGCGACGTTTTCGGCGGCGGCCAAGCACGTGCTCGCCGTGGACGCGATATTTCCATTGATATTGAGATATCGTTCCGTGAGTCGGTCTTCGGCGCGGAGCGTCGCGTACTGCTCACAAAGACAGGCGCGTGCGATATGTGCGACGGTTCGGGTGCAAGAAAGGGCTCCAAGCTCGTTACGTGTACGACCTGCAACGGAAAAGGCGAGGTGCGGGAGACGCGCAATTCATTTTTCGGCACGTTTTCCTCGGCACGCCAGTGCTCCCGCTGTCATGGTCGCGGTAAGGTGCCCGAAGCCGCCTGTGATACATGCCGCGGTGAAGGCATCCGCAAGCGACAGGAGGAGATACATATCGTCGTACCGGCGGGTGTGGAAGACGGCGAGATGATACGTATGCCCGGTAGAGGTGAAGCCGTGCAAGGCGGCGGTGCGGGCGACCTGTACGTCAAGTTGCATGTAAAGGCGGACGCGAAGTTCTCGCGCGACGGCAACAATCTCCTCACCTCACTCCATCTCAAACTTACCGAGGCACTCTTAGGCGGAGAGTATCGCGTGCACACACTGGACGGCGACGAGGCAATCCGAGTGGAAAGCGGTGTTTCGCACGGTGAAGTGATTCGCGTACACGGCAAAGGCGTACCGCACGGTCGCGGTCGCGGTGATTTACTGGTGCGCATTGACGTGGAATTTCCGAAGAAGCTTTCGCGCAGCGCGCGGGAACTGGTAGAGAAATTGCAAGGCGAAGGACTCTGAGCTGTGCGGCGTAATGCACAGACTGTTTCGATGAGGTCATCGGGTCGGCTATAATGTTCGCATGGACTTTCAGGCGTGGGGAGCGATATTTGCGGTGTGGCCGATGGATTGGATAATCATCGGCGTATTTATTGCCTTCGTGGCACTAGACGCGATGCGCTCAGGCTCCGCACGGGCGGCTACTTTCGTCCTCGCGCTTCCCGCCGCGCTTCTCATCGTGAACGCATTGCCGCAGTCGGCCGTGCTCGGGCCGCTCACTAAGCAGTTCGCGACTCCTCTCGCACAGCTCGCAGTATTCGCGATAGTGTTCGTGGTGCTTTTCATCGCGATTCACCGCATCATTTTCACCTTCTCTTCAGGCGGGGGTGTGGTTCAGGCGGTCATAGCGGGTGCCGCCGCCGCGGTGGTTTGCGTCGTCGTTTGGCTGCAGATTCCAGCACTGGATTTCGCGTGGCATTTCGGCGATCAGGTCCGGCTCATTTTCGGCGAAGCATACCGCTTCTGGTGGATGCTCGCCGCATACCTCTCTCTTGCGGCGGTGCGAAGTTGATGCATCGGGAACGGGTATATACGCAACCTCTACCTTGTGCGTAAGGCGCCCTTTTTCTGCTATCATGGTGCCATGCAACGACTTTTGAGCGGGATGCAGCCCTCGGGCAAGCTCCATATGGGCAACTACTTGGGCGCGCTGCGGCAGTGGGTGGACATGTCTGCATCGTACGACAGCATGTTCATGGTCGCGGACTATCACGCGCTCACATCTTTGCGCAAGCCCGACGAACTCCGCGACAATGTGTACGACCTCACAGCTGACTTCATTGCCGCCGGTATTGATCCTGCCAAGTCTATTATTTTCCAGCAGTCCGCCGTGCCGGAACACGCGGAACTCAGTTGGATTTTTCAGTGTCTCGTATCAGTGTCTTTTCTCCAGCAAGCGCACGCATATAAAGACAAGACCGCGAAAGGACTCGAAGCAAACGCGGGACTGTTCGCATACCCCATGCTTATGGCGGCCGATATTCTTCTTTACGACACCGACGCGGTGCCCGTGGGACAGGACCAGCGACAGCACGTGGAATACGCGCGCGAAGCGGCCGCAAAATTTAATCTCGCGTTCGGCGAGACGTTTAAGGAACCGAAAGAGAAAGTCCTTGAGTCCGTCGCCGTAGTGCCGGGTACCGACGGAAAAAAGATGAGCAAGAGCTACGGCAATACCATTCCGCTGTTCGGCACCAAGGATGAGATAGTGAAAGCGGTCATGGGTATCGTCACCGATTCCGGCGGCGAGAGTCCGAGCAACGTCTACAACATTCACCGGCTTATCAAGGACGAGAGCGCGCTCGCGCCCGTGTACAAGGCCAATAAGGGCAACTACCGCGCAAGCAAGGAGGCTCTCATCGCGGACATCGAGTCCATGGTCGCGCCTATGCGCGAACGCCGCGAGTCGCTCACGCATGAAGACATAAAGAAAATCCTTCAAGACGGCGGTGAGAGAGCGCGCGAGCGTGCGGTACGCAAGATGGCTGATGTCCGTCAGAAAATCGGCGTAACACTATAAGTATGGAGCGCACGTACATCGGAGAGTTGCAGAGCAAGGTCGGCGAACAGGTGAAAATCCAAGGCTGGATTTCCGTCCGTCGCGACCAGGGAAAGTTGGTCTTTTTTGATTTTCGCGACATGACCGGCACGGTGCAGGGAGTAGTGCTACCCGCCAGCCCCGCCATGGAGTCCGCAAAAGAAGCGACGCGCGAAAGTGCCGTGTCCGTCACAGGGCTCATCAACAAACGCCCCGAGAAGAACGCGCAAAAAGACAAACAGAACGGCGACATAGAACTCAAGGTGGAGTCGCTTGTCGTGGAAGGTCATTCCATCCCGCCACCCTTCGAACTGGGAGATGACACCTCCGGAATCGGCGAAGAGACGCGCCTCAAGTACCGTTATCTTGACCTGCGCACCGAACGTATGCAGAAGAACATCCGGCTTCGCAGCGACTTCGTCCGGCGGTGCCGCGAGTACCTTTTTGCGCAACGTTTTACCGAGATTGAGACGCCTCTCCTTACCGAATCCACACCTGAGGGCTCACGCGACTTCGTCGTGCCTTCGCGTATCCACCCCGGCAAGTTTTATGCTTTGCCTCAATCACCTCAGCAGTACAAACAGCTCCTCATGGTGGGAGGTTTTGAGCGCTACTTTCAGATAGCACGTGCGGTGCGCGACGAGGACCTGCGCGCGGACAGGGGATTCGAGCACTCTCAGATAGACATCGAGATGTCATTTGTTGAACAGGAAGATGTCATGCGCACCATCGAGTCCATGATTACCGCCGCGGTGGAGGGGATGGGTTACACCATCAAGGAAAAGCCGTTCCCGCGCTTCACCTACGCAGAGGCAATCGAGAAGTTCGGCTCCGACAAGTTCGACCTGCGCACCGAGGATGAAAAACAGCGCAACGTACTCGCGTACGCATGGGTCTACAAATTCCCGTTTTTTGAGAAAACTCCCGACGGCAAGTGGACGTTCACGCACAATCCTTTTTCCATGCCCATTGCAGAACACATCGATTCCATGCTTCGCAAAGAAAACGTCGGTGAGATACTGACGACTCAATATGATCTCGTCTGCAACGGATATGAGACGGGCGGAGGCAGTATGCGCGCGCACAAACCCGAGATACTCAAAGCCGCGTACGAGGTGATGGGCTACTCGGAAGAGGAGACCCGCGAGCGCATCGGCCATATGCTGGACGCGTTTCAGTACGGAACCCCGCCGCACGGCGGCATTGCCATCGGCATCGAGCGCATCATCATGAATCTCACGGGCGAGGCATATTTGCGCGAGGTACAGGCATTCCCGATGACTCGCGGAGGGCAGACTTCTGTGATGAAGGCGCCGAAGTCGCTGACCAAAGAACAACTCGACGAGTTGCACATCCAAATCAAATCCGATAAGAGCAACGAGCCCCGTTAGAGAATCATCTCGTCTTACCCGGAGTAACATTACATATGGCAACACCGGACTCAGGGAGCGCGCAACCGGAGGATGTCTCTAACGGGGTGAATGACCGATTCGAAGTAACCACGCCGGCATTCGCCGGCCCACTCGAAGCGTTGCTCAACATGATAGAGGAGCGGAAGATGTCGGTGTCCGACGTCTCACTGGCAAGTGTGACCGATGCCTACCTTGCGTACGTGGAGAAGTTGCCCGAACTGCCGCTCGGTGAGACGGCGCAATTTATTCTGGTAGCTTCCACGTTACTGCTCATCAAATCGCGCGCGCTTTTGCCGACCATAGAGCTTTCCGAGGACGAGCGCGAAAGTGTCGCGGAGCTCGAACGGCGCCTCGCGCGATACGCCGTCTTCCGCAAATCGGCCAAACTATTGCGCAAACAATGGGGCAAAAGTCCTCTGCTTCTCGCGAGACGCGCTCCCGTGCGCGTACCGGTATTCAGTCCGGCCGACGCTTCTATAGGGGCGATTGCAGCCGCCGCGGCACGGCTCGTCAGTATTTTGCCTAAGCCTGAACAAATCGCGAAGGCGGCCGTAGCGCCGATACTCGCGCTTGAGGAGGTGATCGACCGTCTGACGAAACGCCTTTCGACCGCCGTTAGGGCGCGTTTTTTCGAACTGACGAAGTCGCGCAACAGACATGAGGTCGTCGTGTACTTCCTTGCCATGTTGGAGCTCGTCCGTTCCGGCTCAGCGAGCGTATCGCAGGAACGTCTGTTCGAGGATATCACCATCGAACTCGAGGATGTGACGTCGCCGAAGTATGGTACATAGATAGTATGTCGACCGATCTTGCATCACGTGTTCATGCGCTTCTCTTCAGTGAGGGCGGTTCACTCACGCTACGCAAGCTCGCGCAGTTACTCGATGTGCAAGACGGCGAGCTCCGGCAAGCACTGCAGGATCTCGGCGCGCGACTGCAAGATACGGGACTCACGCTCATACAGACCGACACCGAGGCGTCGCTCGCAGTTGCACCCGATGCATCCGACGCCGTGCGTGCGGCATACGAGCGCGAACTGGGCAAAGAGATAGGAGATGCCGGTCTCGAAGTAATCGCTATTGTGCTGTATCGCGGCCCTTCCACGCGCGCGCAGATAGATTACATCCGCGGGGTCAACACAAGCTCGACGATGCGCACGCTTCTCGCACGCGGGCTTCTCGAGCGCACGGGCAATCCCGAGGACGGCCGTGAGTACCTCTATCGTCCGACCGTGGAGCTTTTGTCACATCTCGGCATGCGCGACCTGAAAGAATTGCCCGACCGTGACGCAATCATGAGTGAGCTTGCGGCTTTCGAGGCCGCCCCGCCCGAATCGCTCGGCCAGCAATAATATGGAACCGACGCCTCCGAAGACCGACGCCCCGCTGCTTTCGTACAGCGTCGCACAGAGCACAACCGACACGCCGATACTGAATCTGCCGCCCGCATTTATGCCACCCGTCGCGCAGGAGACCGTTCCCGCCGCGACACCCGTACTGCCGCAGAAACTTCTCGGCATGGCGACGCTCGCACTTCTTTTTTTCGCCAGCGCCGGATTGACCGCCGCATACCTTACCAACGCGGCGAACGCGAACTCTCAGATACAGGTCGCGGCGGCGGCGGCCACCGTAGACCAATTTGCGACCTTGGCACTGCACGCGCAGGCGGCATACGTCCTGGACCTCACCACCGGCCAGGTGTTGTATGAGCACAATCCGGACGTCCAGCTGCCGCTCGCATCCCTTACGAAGGTCGCGCTGACACTTGCACTCGCAGAAGTGCTTTCGCCAACGTCCGTCGTGAGTGTTCCGCCGCACACTACCCCCGACGGCGCGCCGAAGCGCCTGCCCGACGGTTCACTGTGGCACGCACAGGACCTTATCGATTTCACGCTCGTCAGCTCCTCTAATGAGGGAGCCGAGGTGCTGGCTTCGAGTGCCGACCCGCTCGTCCACCGCGCGTATCCGCAATCGCAGGCGAAAGGAGCGACTCTCTGGCGCATGAATGACCTCGCGCGCGCGCTCGGGCTCACGCATACCTATTTTGTGAATACGAGCGGGCTAGATGAAAGTCCGACGCAGGCCGGTGCGTACGGCTCAGCGCGCGATGTCGCCGTTCTGTTTGCCTACGCAGCTTCCACTTCGCCAGCGAGCTTCGAGGGTACTTCCCGTGAAGGGTTCGTGTTCAAGTCGATAGACGGCGCGAAGGCAACGGTCGTCAACACGGACACCATCGCTGGGGACATACCGGGTCTCGTGATGGGGAAGACTGGCAGCACCGAACTCGCAGGCGGCAATTTGGCCGTAATTTTCGACGTTGGCCCCGCGCGCCCCATCGTTGCCGTCGTTTTGCACTCAACACAAGAAGGCCGCTTTGAGGACATGAAAAAGCTCGTTGCCGCCGCGCAGGCTACCGTCGCACAGGAACGCTAAATGCGCGTATTCCGCGCCGTAGTACAATCAGACCATGCTTACGCCTCTCGTACGGGTTCTTGTGCCGGCAGCGCTGGCCTTCATGGTGGGCATGGCAAGCACGCCGATACTGACGCACTACCTGTACAAATATAAGGCGTGGAAGAAAACCCCCGGCAAACAGGCACTCGACGGGACCGCGGCGCAGGAATTCAACCGTCTCCACAGCGTAAGCGAGGTACGGGCGCCGCGCATGGGCGGCATCATCGTATGGGGAAGCGTGGTGCTTACGATTCTCGGCATCGCCGGTCTGTCTCAGATCCTCGATGAGCAGGCGCTCAGCGACCTCAACTTCCTGAGCCGCAGTCAGACGTGGCTTCCGCTCGCGACCATGCTGGTCGGCGCACTCGTAGGCCTCGCGGACGACCTGCTCGTCATACGTCCCAACAGCGAGGGAATGCGGCTGCGCCACAGGCTTATCATTGTCGTCGCGCTTTCGTCCTTCATAGGCTGGTGGTTCTGGGCGAAACTCGCGGTAACGGCGGTCAATATTCCGTTCGGGCAGCCGCTCGAGATAGGATGGCTTATTATTCCGCTCTTTGTGTTCGTCTCGCTCGCGCTCTATGCATCGGGAGTCATCGACGGCATTGACGGCCTTTCGGGTGGAGTGTTCGCTTCCATTTTCGCGTCGTATACCATCATTGCGTTTTCACAAAATCAGATAGACCTCGCGGCCTTTACGGCCTGTGTCATCGGAGGCTTGTTGGCATTTTTGTGGTACAACATTCCGCCGGCACGATTTTACATGAGCGATACCGGCACGATGGGGTTGACGCTTGCCATCGGCACAGTCGCGTTCATGACCGACAGCCTCGGCGGGGGAGTCGGCATCTCCGTTTTGCCCCTCATCGGCGCGCTTCTCGTCGCCACAGTACTTTCCGATGTAGCACAGGTCGTCTCAAAGAAGTTTTTTGGCCGTAAACTCCTGCGCATCGCACCGCTTCACCATCATTTTGAGGCGATAGGCTGGCCGGGATATAAAGTGGTCATGCGCTACTGGGTCATGTCCATTATTTTTGCATTCGCGGGCGTCATCATCGCTCTCGCAGCGCTCCCAATTCAATGAGACGCTCTCACGTGGACAGACCGCTCGCGCTTCTTCTCATCCTGCTGCTTGCGGGAGGTTCGATGATATTTGCGTCCGCCGCATTCGGAACGCTCGCGCGCGGTTCGACGGGTATCTCTTCCGTCGTATTTAACCACCTCGTACTCGGTGTCGGTCTCGGTTTCGTACTACTGTGCATCGCCGCGCTCATTGACTACAAAAAATGGCGGCCGCTCGCGCCGTACCTCTATGCACTTTCTCTCGTCGCGACATCGCTGGTTTTCGCTCCCTACATCGGCGCATCGCACGGCGGGGGACAGCGCTGGATAATTATCGCGGGCCTTTCTTTCCAACCCTCCGAAGCGATGAAAATGGGCGCTATTCTGATGGCCGCGGCCTACTTCGCGGCAATCCGCGGGAAATCCGAGTCGTTCGTGTGGAGTTTGGGCGGGCTCATCGCTATACTCGCGCTTCCCGCCGCGCTCCTTATCGCACAGCCGGATGTCGGCACGCTGGGAGTCGTATCGCTGAGCGTCTTTGCCGTATTCGTCGCCGCAGGTGCGCGCTGGCGCCACATTGCCGTCTTTTTGTGCATCGGCATACTCGCGCTCGGCGCGCTCGCGTATGAGAAACCGCACGTGCGCGACCGTGTCGTCACGTTCTTTTATCCAGCGAAGAATCAGCAGGCGGAAGGGTATCAGATACGCCAGTCGCTCATTGCCATCGGCTCCGGCCAGATATTGGGGCGCGGCTTCGGCCAAGGCGTGCAGAAGTTTACTTACTTACCGGAGCCGATGGGCGACTCCGTTTTCGCCGTGGCGGGGGAGGAGTTGGGGTTTGTCGGCACCGTTTCCATCGTCGTTCTCTTTCTGCTGCTTGCTCTTCGCGGCTATGTGATCGCCGCCCGCGCGCCCGATTTTTTCGGCGGTCTGCTCGCGGTCGGTATTTCCACCTACCTCGCGGGCGAAGCGTTTATCAACATCTCATCAATGCTGGGTGTGGCACCTCTCACCGGCATTCCGCTCACGTTCGTCTCCCAAGGCGGCAGTGCCATGCTCATATCACTCGCCTCGGCAGGCGTGCTTCTCAGTATTTCTCGAAGTCAAAAGAAAACCTGATACGATACAGGAAACACCCGCCCAATAACTACACGTATGATAAACCAAGCGAAATTTGCCCCGAAGATGCACTTCATCACTACAGGGATTGTCGTTCTTGTTGGTGCCGCGTTTGTACTCGGCGGCTTTGCTTTATTTAAAGACAGAGCATTTGAAACTCAGTGTACATATGATGATAAATATTTTTGCGAATTTATGGCGAGTTTCGCGAATACTAAGTTCTATTCCGTAAAAATGACCAGTATGGGCCACGATGGAAAGAGTGAAAGCCTGATAGAGGTGTCGAGCGATGGTGCTACCCATAAAGTGGTTTGGGTAAACGGTGGAGAAACGTACAACAGTATATCCATAGGTACTACTGCTTATACAAAAGACTACGCTGATAATACATGGTTGAGGCAGGCAGTAACTCCTTCCGCGTCCGAAGACACATCGCAAAAAACCACTATCGATCTTACGGATGTGTTCGATATCACTGTCGCAACTGTTATTTCGAACGGTCAATACAACAAGGTGGGTAAAGAACCTTGTGGAAAATTATCTTGCTTTAAATATGAACTCACCGATACCGAAGATGAAAGGACAAAACAATTTATTTGGTTTGATGACAGTCAATATTTGATAAGAAAATTAGTGAAGGAAGACCCGGCAACAAATATAGAATTAGAGTATTCTTACAACACTATACGCATCGTGGCCCCTTCGCCGGTAAAGGAACTTTAACCGCGCGTTGCACTACGCCTTGCTGGGAGCGGGACGTCAAGTTACGCCGAGTGCACGGCTCTGTTCCATGATAAACTATTCAGACTATGCGTATCGCGCTCGTCGGAGGGGGGACAGGGGGACACTTTTATCCCCTTATCGCGGTCGTTGAAGCTATCGAAGACCTGTGCCACGAACGCACACTCATAGAACCCGAGATTTACTATATCGGCCCCCCGCCGTTCGACGCCCAAGCACTGCTTGAACACGACGTCGTCTACGTCCACAGCCCCGCGGAGCGCATGCGGCGATACCCGAGCATCCTCAATTTCCTCAGCGTATTCACCAACGGCATGGGCATTATCCGTGCCACCTTTCAACTTTTCAGCCTGTACCCCGACGTTGTATTCTCCACTGGCGGATTCGCCGCATTTCCGACGCTCTTCGCCGCGCGAATTCTCCTGATTCCGGTAGTTATCTATGACGCCGACGCGGAGCCGGGTCGCGTCTCGCTGTGGTCGGCGAAATTTGCGAAGTGGATAGCCGTCGCACATCCGGATGCGGCGTCGAAATTTCCGGAACGTGTGCGCGGCAAGATTGCATCCGTCGGGCACCCGATACGCAAAGAGATTCTTGACCCCTCGAAAGAGGGGGGATATGAGTTCCTGAAGCTGGAGCCCACCATACCTACGATTTTCATCATGGGCGGCTCGCAGGGCGCACGTGCCATCAACGAGACGGTCTTAGATGCTCTCTCCACCCTCGTGAGCGAGTTCAACGTCATCCACCAGGTCGGTTCCGCGAACGTAGACGAAACCGGCAAAATCGCGTCCGTTATACTCAAAAATTCGCGTTTCGAACAACGCTACAAAATATTCGGCTTACTCAACACATTCGCCCTCAAAATGGCGGCGGGTATTTCCGTCTTGGTCGTCGCGCGCGCGGGTTCCGGCACGATATTTGAGGTCGCCAGCTGGCATCTTCCGTCGATTCTCATACCGATACCGAAACACGTGTCGCACGACCAGACCGAGAACGCATTTTCGTATGCGCGTGCGGGCGCCGCCTCCGTCATCGAGCAGCACAATCTCACGCCGCATGTGCTTGTCGCCGAGATACAGCGCATCGCGGGCAACGCGGCTCTTCGAGCGAAAATGTCCGACGCGGCACGGGCTTTCGCGCGTCCCGACGCCGCCCGCAAGATCGCGGCGGCGTTACTTGAAATCGTGATAGAACACGAACCCGTATGAAAGTCGTTACTCGATTTGCCCCGAGCCCCACGGGCTTCATGCATATCGGAGGCGTGCGCACCGCGCTTTTCGCATGGCTTTGGGCGCGCAAGAATCAAGGGACGTTCATACTGCGTATTGAGGACACCGACCAGAAACGCGAGGTCGAGGGCTCTATCGCACACATCCAAGAATCACTCTCGTGGCTCGGAATCGATTGGGACTTCGGCCCGGACAAAGAAGCGCCATTCGGCTCATGCATACAATCAAAGCGGCTGAGCAGTTATTCGAATGCCGCACAGAAGCTGATCGACAAAGGCCTCGCGTATCCCGACCCGTATACTGCGGAGGAGCTTGCCGCATTCAGAGAGAAGGCCGATGCCGAAAAGCGGCCGTTCCTTTTTCGCGAGCATCGCCCGTCGGAGACCGGAGCATGGGACGGCACGAAGCCTCTCAGATTCAAGGTCCCCGAAGTGAAGTCCTATTCGTGGCACGACGAGGTCCGCGGCGACCTGTCCGCCGGTCCCGAAGCGCTTGATGATTTCATCCTCATCAAAGGAGACGGATATCCTACCTACAACTTCGCGCACATCATCGACGACGAGGCGATGGGGGTGACGCATGTTCTGCGCGGCGACGAATTTATCTCATCCACGCCGCGTTTCCTTTCACTCTACGATGCGCTTCACATCCCGTACCCGAAATTTGTGACACTGCCGCCCATATTGCGCGAGGACAAGACCAAGAAACTGGGCAAACGCGACGGTGCCAAGGACATTCTCGAATACCGCGCCGAAGGTTATCTTCCCGGCGCAATGCGCAACTTCCTTGCACTTATCGGATGGAACCCGGGCACGGAGCAGGAAATATTCAGCACCGATCAATTGCTGCAGGCATTCGATGTATCGCAGATACAGACACACGGTGGAATTTTCAACGAAGACAAACTGCGATGGTACAACCGCGAATACCTGCTTGCGATGAGTTCCGCCGATTTCGGTGCCTATGCTCTGCCGGCGCTCGAGAGTGCGTTGCGTGCGCGCAACGTCGGCTGGAATCCGGTCACGGCCGAAAAATTCCTGCCCGACCTACGTGACCGAATTTCCGTCGCCGCTGATATTTCAGAATCGGTCGCGGCAGGGGAGTTCGATTTTTTCTTCGACGAGCCGGCGCCCGATGTCGCGCACATACCGCAAAAAGGCGTCAGTGTCTCCGACACCGTACGCCACCTGCAAACGCTGAGAGCGAGCTTTGCCGTGCTTGAGGAGGGTGATTTTGCCCACGCTGACCGCCTCAAAACCGCGGTCTGGGACTACGCTACGGAAGCAGGCAGAGGCGCCGTTCTGTGGCCGCTGCGCTTTGCACTCACCGGCCGCGACCGAAGTCCCGACCCGTTCGCCGTCGCGGCTGTTATCGGCAAAGAAGCGACCTTGAGCAGGATTGACTCAGCTCTTCATCAACTCGCAGGCGTATGAGCAATACTGCCCGCGCATCTGCCGCGCTCATATCGCTCGCGGTCCTCACACTACCCGTGCTGTTTGTGCTCGCGCAGACCGACGCGGTGAGCGACATACAAAGACAGATCAACGAGCACAACGCACAAATCGAAGCCCTCGACAAAGAAATCGCACAGTATCAGGTACAGCTTGACGCCGTCTCAAGCAAAAAGAAGACGTTGCAGAATACGCTCACACAACTGAACTTACTGCTCAAAAAAAGCGCGGCGTCCATCAGTTCTACGAAGAAAAAGATAGAGTCGACCCAGCTGGAAATCCAAGAGCTTTCGCGGGGCATCGCCGACAAACAAGAGTCTATTGATACCGGCAGGGCGGGCATCTCACAGTCACTTCGCCAACTGCGCGAATTCGAGGGCGTTCCGTTGGTCGTGCAGATACTTTCCAACGACGACATTTCCGAGATTTGGTCGGATATAGACGCCAATCAGTCCCTGCAGTCGGCTATAGACTCGCAGATAGAACGTCTCGCAACACAAAAGAAATCTCTGACCGATGTGAAAGAAAAGACCGAGGCCAAGCGTGTGCAACTCCTCAAGCAACAAAACACGCTTCTTTCCCAACAGGGCACGCTGAACGCGCAGAAGAAGGCACAGAACGAGCTGCTCGCGCAGACGAAATCTCAGGAGTCCACCTATCAGGCGATAATTTCACAGAAGAAGTCGCAGGAGGCGAGTCTGGAAGCGGCACTTTCCGATTTGAAGGCGAAGTACAACGTCGCGGTCAATCCCTCCGAAGTCACGGCCGCGGGCAAGGGGATATTGAAATGGCCCCTCGACAAAGTGCGCATTACCCAATACTTCGGCAACACGGCTTTCGCCAAGAAGGGGGCGTACAGCGGCAGCGGACACAACGGTATCGACCTCGCCGCTCAAATAGGCACGCCCGTCAAAGCGGCGCTGTCGGGAACCGTTATCGGCACCAGCAACACCGATGCGGTACGCGGCTGTTATTCGTTCGGCAAATGGGTGATGGTCAAACACAACAACGGACTCTCTACGATGTACGCTCATCTTTCGCAGGTCGTCGTGTCTCAGGGCCAGTCCGTCGGGACAGGGTCTGTAATCGCGTACAGCGGCGAAACCGGCTACGCGACCGGCCCGCACCTTCACTTCGGAGTGTACGTATCGGCCGCGACGCACATAATCAAGCTCATCGAAGCGACCAACAAAGTATCGCCGTGTGCTCAAGCCACACTGCCCATCGTCCCGCTTTCAGGGTATCTCAATCCGCTGAATTATTTGTAGCGCTTTCCTTTCCGGCTCCACTCGGTAACTTTCATCGCACGTATTTCGACGCGCGCCGCGGGTCGCAATTTCCGCATTATTTGTTTTGGCGCGATAGGGAAGTGGCGGCTGTCGTCAAGCGCTTCTACCAGGGAGTGCAGTTCCTCTGTGGCAGTCACCCACTTCTCCGGCGCAAATCGCGACAGGTCGAACGGGCGNGAGTAGGCACGAAGCGATTTNCGCCCGTCCCATTCAAGGTATTCGTGAAAAAACGACATCGCCAGTTCGCGGGGCGACTCGTACACCGCATCGCGGTACCGCAATATCGCGTGATTCGTTTTGCTTATCGCACCCCATCTTCCGCGCTCACAAAAAACCGCCACGACGTGATCCTCGTCGGTCGGCGTCGTCCGGAAATCCATAAGAAGCGGCGGCTTACCGTGGTACGCGAGTGCCGCAGCGGCCAAGAGCGCCCCCTCAAAACAGTGGGCCGTTTTGGCCCGAATTACGCGTCTCGGCGACATATACGTCTCCCCCGAGGCCTCAAAATTGACGGGAAGGGTATCAAGGTAGTCCTGAATACGCCGCGGCGTTCTGAGCCGAGAAAAGAGGCGACGCTCGGGGGAAGTGAGGGAGGCTTTAATACGCCCCGAGTAGTGAATTGAACGCATGTGACAGATTATCCCACGATTGTGCGATGCTTGTAATCATGCGTTGCACAATCGTGGGCATCTTTTGCGACGTGTGCCGCAGGTATACGTCGTAAAAGATATATTGTGCGACGTTGGGTAGTATGAAGCCATGCCACATTAGACCACTACCCTGTCAAGACTCTGTATCGCCTTCACGATATGGCTAGCAAGTAACAAAATTATTTCGCAACAATATGCCAGCGAATTGCGGACGGTGATGAATATATTTCACCTCTACCCCGTTTTGCCTCGCAAAAAGGAAGAGCTAGAGGCGAGTACCAAATGCCTCTATCCCCCGTTGCGCGCGATATCGGCCATTTTTCGCTCACTTTGCGGCCCACGGAATCTCGAATTGCGCAAATTCCGGAAGAAGTTTTCTGCCGTACAAAAGCCGCGAGATGACTTCCGCGTGCGATAAGGCGCCGGTGAGCGCGTTGTGCGGCTGGGGCTCCTCGGGTATGCCGCAGTAGTTGAGTACCGCGTCGAGGTCGAGAGCCGAGCGGCGGTGTCGCACGGGCGGCTGCAGACCTTTGTTCACCATGTGCATGTAGCAGAGCGTGTGCGTGTCAATCGTGCGGTATGCGAACTGCCAATCCGTGTGACCTGCGCGCTCCGCCGCGGCTTTGAGAAAATCGCGGTCGAAGGAAACGTTCTGTCCGGCGAGCGTGCGCTCCTCCATTCCATCGCTCCAGTGGAGAAACGCGTGTATAAGATCGGCTTCGCTCTGTTTCTTCGCGTCGGTTATTTGCGCTTTTGTAAAACCGTTCACTTCAAGCGCCTCATCCATGACGTGAGCGCCGTCCCATATTCTGCACTCCTCATAAAATCTGTTGGAAGGATTCGCCAAATCAAGCGCCCCCAGACTCACGATGGAATGTTTCCACGGCTCTACGCCGGAGGCTTCTACATCAACGACAAGCATAGCCTATTGTAGCCCGCCCGTTCGCTCAATGAAAGGGCTGTCACCCGAATCACTGCGGTGCCAAGCCCTTGCAGTTCTTGGCGGGCGCGTAGCCGGCATTTCGCGCGGCCGTTTCGCTCGCAAACCACACCTGATTCACGGGTGCTATCTTAGACGCGCCCGCGCACCAAGGATAGTAGTACGCGCTACCCCCTCTCGATGCGACGAAAAGGCCGCCCGGCGCTATTGCACGCGGCGTGGCAGCGACCGGCGCTTGTGTGATGGATACGAGCGGCTTGGAGTCCTCCAACGCCGATAAGCGGCCGAGGCCGTAGGAGGCAATGGCAACGAGAAAGACGATGGCAATAAGCCCCCATTCGTCGATGGCATCTGCTCCCAGACCCTTGATTTTCACCCAGACATGCTGTATATTCCGCATGTTCGTAATCATACAAGAACCTAGACCCTATCACCTAGAACCTAATTCTTATGGCACATACCAAAGCAGGCGGGACAGCGCGCAACCTAACGGACTCGAATCCGAAATATCTCGGATTGAAGCGCGGCGACGGACAGAAGGTCGGCATCGGCGAAATAATCGTCCGCCAGCGCGGCACGGCAATCATGGCCGGCAAGAACATCGGCGTCGGCACAGACCACACGCTTTTCGCGCGAATCGCCGGCACTGTTCACTTCCGCACCAAACGCAAGACCAATTTTGACGGACGAACCGTGAGCCGTCGCATTGTTGATATTACCTAAGCGCTCGCGATTACGAGCGCTATATTGGCCTCCACTCCCGCTTGGGAGATTTTCATTGCATACTCACCCGTCGCTTTTATCGGTTTCTCAAGCATAATCGCATCTGTGGGAATTCCCGCGTTCAGGAGTCTCGCGATGTCCGCCGCGGTAATCGCCTTAAACAAGCCGCCTTTCTCTGTGGCGCGGGCTTTCATCTCCACTCGCCTGCCCTCCAAACTCTGTATCAGTGTCTTTACCTCCCCTTCCCGCTTCGCCTTCTCATCACTCTCAGCTTTTGTCTGCGCCTCAAACGCGCGCACCTTTTCCGGCGTCGCTTGTTCGGCAAGCCCGCGCGCGATAAGAAAATTCATGGCGTACCCGTCGGCCACGTCCTTAATTGTCCCGTGTTGTCCCACCTTCGCCACGTCTTTGAGCAAAATGACTTTCATACTCTTACTCACCTTTTAGAATCTGGAGCGCCTTTTCCATCTGCGGATCTTTGTCCGCTTTCGCGTCCTCGTCCGAGATTTCCACTTTTACGTCCGGCACTATCCCGTCGCGAGGTATCTGTACGCCGTCGGGCCCGAGCCAGCGCGCGACCGTAATCTTGAGCGCAGTGCCCGGCGAAATATCAACAAGCTCCTGCACCGAGCCCTTTCCGAACGTGTTGGTTCCCACGAGCTGTGCTACGCCGTAGTGGCGGAGCGCACCGGCGAGTATTTCGGCGGCCGAAGCGGACCCGTGGTCCACAAGGATAACCATCTTGAGATTATCGTTGAAGATGTCGTAGCCGAGCGAACGGTGCACGATGTTGGCCGAATGACCGGCGTAATCTTCCGACACAATTATCTTTCCTGACGGGAGGAACCAACTCGCCATATTGACGGCCGCTTCCAAGTACCCGCCCGGATTGCCGCGCAAGTCGAGGATGAGCTTGGTGTCCCCTGATTCTATAAACTGCCGCAGTGCGTTTCTGAAAAGGTCCGGTGAATTGGAAGTAAAGGTGGACAGCGTGAGCACGAAGACGCCGTCGCGCGCCGAGGCTACCGTGTGCGAGGACGCGGTGACGACCGGCACGTTGATGACATCACGGATGACTTTTATTTCACGCGGCTCGTTCCACTTCTCGCGCATGAGGGTAAAGACCACCTCCGTCCCCTTCGGGCCGCGTATCTTGTGGACCGCAGAACCGACGTCCATGCCGGCCGTGGAAACGCCGTCAATTTTGAGTATCAGGTCTTTGCTCTTAATGCCCGCCTTGTCGGCCGGTGTGCCCTTGAGCGGCGATACGACGGTAAGCACTTGGTCGCGCACCGCTATCTCCATGCCTACGCCCTCAAACGAGCCGCTCATGTCGGCGCTGAATTGCTGATTTTCCGACGGCGGGAGGAAGAAAGTGTATGGGTCATTGAGAGAAGCCGCCAGACCCTCTATCATTCCCCACACGCGCTCCTGATCACGCTCTGCAGTGGACGTGGCAACGGGTGTCGAAGTCGCGACGGCGGCCGGCACGAATTTCTCATCGATAACTCTCCACGCTTTCCACACAGGCGAAAAGTCGACGTTTGAAGGCTGTGCGGAGCCGGCGAACGTGGGCGCCTGCGAGCCCTGAGCGGTGCCGGCGTAAAAGTATCCGCCGGCAAATGCAATTACCGCGACGAGCGCACCGCCCGCAACAACCCAGCGTGTCGGGACCGGCCCTGCTCCCTCATCGTCATACATCGGACGATTATAGCCCAGCGAAGCGAGAGAAGCGAGAGAAGCGTAGCTTCTATCGCTCCCGAGTCCTGCCCAAGGCAGGCAAGGAGCGACGTCTTTGTGTTTAATTTTTAGGTTATACTTATCGCATGCGTACCAGCTACGAACACAACGGTCTGGTGTGGATAGACCTGGAATCCCCGAGCCGCAACGAGGTGCAAGATGTGATGAACGAGTTTGCAATAGCGCCGCTTATTGCCGAAGAGTTGTTACTGCCCTCCACCAAGCCGCGCGTTGAATTCTACGATAAATACGCCTACCTCGTACTGCACTTCCCTGCCCTGCGACACTCGCATAAGACCCGCGAGCAAGAGATAGATTTCGTCGTCGGACACAATTTTCTTATCACTACACACTACGATACCATCGACCCGCTCCACAAATTCTCAAAAGTATTCGAGGTCAATTCACTTTTGGACAAGAGCAATCTCGGCAACCACGCGGGCTACATGCTCTTTTACATGCTGAAGAAGCTCTATCAGGCGGTTGAACACGAAGTGGAATACATACGGCACGACCTTGCGTTCGTCGAGGAGCATATATTCTCGGGTCATGAGGTGAAGATGGTGACGGCTCTATCGAGAAGCGCGCGCGACCTGCTGAGTCTCCGGCAGCGCATTGAGCCGCACCGCGAGGTACTGCGCGACTTCGAAGCTGGCGGTGCGCACTTCTTCGGCGCGGACTTCGCCCCGTACGTACGTGCACTGTCGGACGAATATTACCGCGTACACAATCACATCATGCGTGAGACCGAATCCGTCCACGAGCTCCGCGAGACCAACAATTCACTTCTCTCGACGAAGCAGAATGAGACTATGCGCGTGCTTACTATCATGGCACTTCTCACGTTCCCTTTGGCGCTGTTCGTCGCTATATTCGACATCAATGCAAAATCCAATCCCATCATCGGCCTGCCGTACGACTTCTGGATAATCGTGGGGGCGGTGTTCGTCATCGGCGCGATTATGCTGTGGTACTTCAGACATAAAAAATGGCTATGAGAGCGGTCGCGGCAGAGCGCTCGCATGGCGGGAATCCCCAGTATGTGGTTTGACTCATTCTTCAGGCGAAAGCCGGTCGGGCGGCCTCCGCTCTACCTCTACAACACGCTTGCGGCGGATAAACAGCTTTTTGCCGCTGCGCCGCATGCAAAAGAGGTGCGCATGTACAACTGCGGTCCCACTGTCTACGGCCGGCAACACATCGGCAATCTCTCGATGTTCGTGTTTACGGACGTTCTTCGTAGGACCCTTCAGTACAACGGCTTCAGCGTGAAGCAGGTCATCAACTTCACAGATTTCGGTCACCTCACTTCCGACGCGGACGCTGGAGAAGACAAAATGTCGCAAGGTCTGAAGCGCGAGGGTCTTACCCCCACGCTCGAGAATATGCGCGCGCTCGGTGAGAAATACGCGAATCTTTTTCTGGAAGACATCCGCATATTGAATATCGATACCGACAAGGTCACCTTTCCGCGCGCGAGCGACTTCATCCCCGCGCAAATCGCCATGATCCGGAGCCTTGAGGAGAAAGGCTACACCTACACGGGCCGGGGCGGCGTATATTTTGACACCGCCCGTTTCCCCCGCTACGGACAGCTCGGCAATATCAACCTCGGCGGGCTCAAGGATGGTGCGCGCGTCGCGGCAGACAAAGAGAAGCGCAGTCCGACCGACTTCGTGTTATGGAAAGCGAACAAAAAAATCGGCTGGGACAGCCCGTGGGGCAAAGGTTTCCCGGGCTGGCACATCGAGTGCTCCGCGATGATACGCGCGACTCTGGGCCAGCAAATAGACATCCACACGGGCGGCATCGAGCACATTCCCATACATCACAACAACGAGATAGCACAGTCCGAATCCGCGACCGGCAAAGTGCCGCTCGCGCGCTTCTGGCTCCACCGCGCCCACCTGCAGTTGGAAGGCGCAAAAATCGCGAAGTCCGAGGGCAACGTCGTCTACTTGTCCGACATCATTGAGCGCGGTTTTCATCCGCTCGCCTTCCGCTACGTACTTCTCGGTGCGCACTACCGGACCAGCTCCAATTTCACTTGGGATGCGCTCGCGGCGGCACAGACCGCTCTCGGCAAGCTCTATGCGCTACGGCTCTCACACAAGGATATCGCCGCGGGAACCGTGTCGCCGCATTGGAAATCGCAATTCACGGAGCGCATCAACGACGACCTGGACACACCCGGTGCGCTGGCAATCCTCTGGGACATCGCCAAAGACGACTCCCTCTCCCCTGCCGACCTGCTCGCAACTTTGTTCGATGTTGACCGCGTCCTCGGTCTCAATCTTGCCGAGCCGGACGAAGCCGCCGCGAAACTCGCCGCATCCTACATGACGCGTGAGGCCGTCACCACCGGCCTGCCACCTGCGGTACAAAAGCTGGTCGCCGAGCGCGACCTGGCGCGACGCGCAAAAGATTGGCCGCGCGCGGACGAACTACGCATCCTTATTGAGGGCGAGGGTTACACGCTCAAGGATACGGACAACTCCTCTCAAGTATACAAAATGTGATGGAATATGCATTGCTTATCTCTCGCCATGGCGAAAGATAAGCAATAGGCAAAAGTTACTCTTGGACGACGAAGTTCACGAGTCTTCCCGGTACTACGATAGTGCGCAATACTTTTTTCCCTTCAAGCCGGCTCGCGACGGCGCCACGTGCCGCCTGCTCCACTTCATCTTTGCCTGCTTCTGAGGTCACTTGCACGTCTCCGCGTGTCTTGCCATTGATTTGTACTGCGATTTGCACCGTGTCCTCTTTGAGCCGGTCCGGGTCAAACTGCGGCCACGACGCCTGATGGACGGAAGACTTGTGTCCGACTTCGTACCATAGCTCCTCGGACAGGTGCGGCGCGAACGGCGCAAGCATCCGTATGAATGCGTCCCACTGTGTGCGCAGTACTTTTTTACTTTTTTCCGCCTGATTGAGGAATATCATAAGCTGACTGATTGCTGTGTTGAATTTCAACGCCCCTATATCATCTCCTACTTTCTTGATTGTGCGATGAAGAAGCGGCTCCAGCTCGGGAGCAGATTCATCAGAAATCCGCTCCTGTAAACGGACGACCCGTTCCAAGAAGCGCCGGACGCCGACGACGCCGTCGGGATTCCACGGGAAACTGCTTACCTCGTTGTACGGGCCTACAAACGCCAAATACATACGCACGGTGTCGGCCCCCAGCCGTTGCACCACTGAATCCGGGTCCACCACATTACCCCTTGATTTGCTCATTTTTTGACCGTCGGGACCGAGAATTATGCTCCTGTTCATACGGCGCGTGTATGGTTCCGGGTCTTTCACCAAACCGAGGTCGAAAAGTGCCTTATGCCAAAAGCGGGAATACAAGACGTGCATCGTCGTATGTTCCGCTCCACCCGAATACAGATCGACGGGCAACCAACTGGCCATTTTTTTTGCGTCGGCGAATTTCTTTTTGTTCTTCGGGTCGGCGTAGCGCAGGAAGTACCATGAAGAATCCACGAAGGTGTCGAGTGTGTCCGTCTCACGCTCGGCCTTCCCTTTACATTGCGGACACTTCACGTGTACGAACTTTTTCACTTTCGCGAGCGGTGATTTGCCGCTACCTTCCGGCAAATAGTCCTTTACTTCGGGCAATTTCACGGGCAAGTCTTTGTCCGGCACCGGCACAATGCCGCATTTCCCGCAGTGGATTACCGGTATTGGCACGCCCCAATAGCGCTGACGCGAAACTATCCAATCTCGCAATTTATACGTCGTTTTCTTGCGACCGAATGCCATCGTCATCGCCCCCTTTGCATCGTCAACCGACATTCCGTCAAATTTCGCGGACGCAATGAGTGTCTGATGTTCCCCGAAACGCGGCTCGGCGTAGGCTGTGACGCGCCCGAGCGCCAGCTCAATGGCGAGCTTATTGTTCCCGTACATTTCACTTGAAAGTGCTTGCTCGGACTTCATCCACACGACGGTGTGTTTTGACGACTCATCGTCCGATATCTTCTCCTGAATGTCGCTTTCGAGCTCCATAAGAACGACTGTGTCGCGTCGCGAGCGCCACACCTTCTTATGTTCGGCGAAAAAGTACGACTGGGTGGTTATCGGGGAAACGGACGTCACTTTCGCATGGTATCCGGTTTCTTCTAGCACTTCCCGAACAGCAGCCAGCCCGGGCATCTCGCCCGTTTCGATGCCTCCCATGACGGCAGTCAGCCACTTATATTCTGGCCATCGCAGAAGTAAGAGCTCACCTTTACTATTTCTGACGACAGCCGTTACAGTGTCCCGATGTACCGAATCATCCCGCTTGTCCTCGGGCTTAAACGTAGGCAACACGACTTGTCGAATCGGCAGTTCAAACTTCTTTGCAAACTCATAGTCGCGCTCGTCGTGCGCGGGCACGGCCATAATCGCTCCTGTACCGTACTGCGGCAGTACATAGTCGGCAATATAGAGCGGGATCTTTTCTCCAGTCGCGGGATTAATCGCCTCGACACCCTTGAGACATACGCCCGTCTTTTCCTTTGTGGTCTGTCTGTCCATGTCGGACATTTTTTTTGTTCTATCCACGTACGTCTGAACTTCGGCATTGTTCGTCAGTACGGTCTTGTGCCCGAGCGCGAGCGTGACCCAGGGATGCTCCGGCGCGAGCACGAGATACGTCGCACCGAAAAGCGTGTCCGCACGCGTCGTGAACACGCGAATTGTCGGCGCACACATCATGAGAACGTCCGGCTCTTTTGCGTCCGTAAAATGCGGGGTGTTCGCCTTCCCTGCCATGAACACAGCGCCTAATTCTCTGACGTACGTCTGTGCGTCGGAAGCCGGCACCACGGGGTCCTGTCCGTCGGGCACGACCATAAACGTTCGCGCGTTGTTCTTTATTGTCTTGAAATCAAATCCCTTCTTTAGCGCGGCCGTGACACTCTTGCGGGCTTTATTGTCCAAAAACTTGCCCGAAAACGGTGTTGAGACAAGAACGACGCGGCGCACCTTGTGGCCGCGCTCCAAAAGACGTAGCGCGACGACTCCGCCGAACGAATGTCCGATGATTACCGTGCGTTCATCTAGCGTGCAATGCTTCTCCACGTAATCCGTCTGCTCGCTATCGTTCGGCTCGTCAGGATGTGGCATATCAACAGTCTCGACCTCGTATCCGCGTTTTTCGAGCTCTGCTTTAAGCCATGAATGAAATTCCGTTTTGGACGAACCCTGCCGCCCGTGCAACAGCAAAAAACGGGAATCGTCTTTTACGTTCCCCACAATAGGAAAATCAATTTCCGCACCCTCGCTGCGGCCTATCCAATTGCGCTGAGATTCTTTTATCTGCTCCGGCCAATCGAGGGCGCCTAGGTCGTCTATGAGCCTGTCCGCGTAGTCGGTAATCTTGATGTTCCACTGCAGCATTTGCTTTTGCACGACCTCGGTCTCGCACCGCTCGCACTTGCCGTCCACCACTTGTTCATTGGCGAGTACGGTCTTGTCGTTGGGGCACCAGTTGACCGCCGTCTCCTTGCGGTAGACCAAGCCTGCTTTGAAAAGCTGGAGGAAGAGCCACTGTGTCCATTTGTAGTACGCGGGGTCGCAGGTAACGACCTCGCGCGACCAGTCGAAGGATGAGCCCATCGAACGGATTTGTTTCTTCATGTACTCGATGTTGCCGAGCGTCCACTTCCGCGGATTCAGCTTGTTCTTGATGGCGGCATTTTCCGCGGGCAACCCGAACGCGTCAAAACCTATCGGGTACAGCACATTTTTCCCCTGCATGCGCCGGAAGCGCGCCAAAATATCCGGCACAGCAAAAGCGTACCAGTGCCCCACATGGAGATTGCCCGACGGGTACGGGAACTCGGTCAGTAAGTAAAAATTATCCTTCCCTTTTACCGAATCTGCGGTCTTATGAAGCTTTGCTTTATCCCAGACTTTCTGCCATTTCTTCTCGATTTTCGTGTGGTCGTACGCCTTCATGCAGACAGGTTACCACAAAACCAATGACGGCATAGAGCCCGTGAATGCGTGTGTCTCAAGCACCCCATTCCCAATCGAAAAAAGAGAGTTTTTTCGGTGCAGAAACACCCGATATTTCATCGGCAATGTCTTGCGCAATCGCGCGTCCCGCTCTTATATCCTCATTGCGACCGATTGGCGTGGCAAACAATTCAACAGGCTCTTTGGCGACACCGGAAAGATATTTCTCATTATAAATATCAGGGCCTCCTCGCATTCCGTAAACAACGCGCGCACCCCATTTCTGTTCGAGCTCTTCCCTAAATCTCTTCTTGCTGTTGAGGAGACCTACCGTGGCCACATCCGCTGCCCAACCATTTGCTTTTAATGCATCAATAAGAAGCCGACTGAGTTACCTCCGGAGATGGTATCGGTAACTATCAGCACCTTTCCTAAATCATCGGGTGAGGTCTGAGCAACTGTTCGCCTAATTTTGGCGATTTGTTGCGTAACCATCGTGCGTTTTTCCTCAAGTGCCGGCCCTGTCAGACGGGTACTGCCGGCAATAAGCCTGACTTGCGCCGGCGGAATTCCATTTTTCTCGTATATCGCCTTACACACGTGACCAACGATGAAGGCCGGAATTCTGCCGGAAGCGTCGTCGCCCAGAATAAGCCTGTATGCGCCTCTCTCAATTTCAGGCTTTAGTTGCTCGATAATGCTCTTCAGGGGTTTCTTCAAATCCCTNACAACGTTNAGCTCGGCTGCGCTGAGATCAGTCTGTTTCAGCGCCTCACTTCGTCTATCACGGATAGGATCCGAAGGTCGTTCGCGCATGTTGGTTTAACTTCAAATCTTTGATTTGCTGAACGGCGGATAGCGCTGGGGGTCAATCGTGCGGTCGAAACAAACTCTTCCCGCCTCATGCTGCCAATTATCCTGAATGTCCTTACCGTTAATCGCCATCGGCTCCGCAGGTATCGGCATAGAGCGGCTCTGCGAGTACACATTGCCACCGCCCGCATTGGCGAACGTCGCGCACAGTGTGAAGGACATCACACCGGCCGACCGGTATTCGTACGAGACCTGCGTCTTCGGGTCGAGCGGGACGATGTTGTTGGTAATCGGGTCATTGAGCTCTGCAAGCGTCGCCGGCAACTTTTCTTTCTGTTGCCAGTAATTTACGACTTGCCATTGAATATTCTGCAGGTCTTGCACGCGTATAGCATCTTGTTTTTGCGCGCGAATCTGCTGAGGAGTGCCGATGATGAAGAATCCGGCGATTATCGTTACGAGCACGAGTACGCCGACGCCCCAGTTGACCATCCGCGCCCGCGCTTGCTCGCGCTCCCAGTAGCCCCAAAGGTCGGCGAGAAAATGCATAAAACCGAGGCCAGTGACAAGCAGCACGGTCAGCACCTTAAGAAGGAAACCGATGGTGAGGTCCTCACCCTGAAGATAGGTGTTGAGAAGTACGATGAGGTCTACGACGACCGTGACTCCCGCGAGAAAGAGAGTGAGGAAAAGCGCCCAGCGTCGTACCCATATTTCGTTGCGCGACGGGTCGTCCGAGATACCCCTGCGGATGAATCGCATGAGAATGAGGAACACCGGCGTAAGCACGATGAGCGCAGCCGTCTCATAGCTGATACTTGAGGAGTACGGGTCCACATAATACGAGCCCGATACAGGATTCGGAAATGCCTTATTAATGTATTCGAACACGAGCGTAATAAAGGCNACAACACCCGCGTANAGCGAGGCCATGGCACCTACCCAGAGGACGAAGTCCTTCGGCGTTACTTTTGGTCTATCCATATAATTATTTTACTTAACTGCTAATTGTTGCTCTACACGCGTAATGCGTTTCTCGTGATTTACGATTGTGACCGCATCTTTATCAACGGCTTTTGCCAATGCCTTTACATCTTTCGCTATTTCGTCAATTTTCTTGAGTTGTTCGTTCGTCTTGAACGCCTCATCAATGCGTAGCTCAACGATGCGCTCGACATCGTTCTTGGTCGGAAGTTCAGCGACTTGTTCCTGCAGCGATACCACCGCCTTCAGCACTGTGTCAAGAGATGCCTTTGGTTTGACCATAGACGAATTATACCACTCGCGCCAAAAACTCAAATATACCGTTTAACTGTTCAAAAATTCCATTACGTCGCCGTCTTGGACGACATACTCCTTCCCTTCGGTGCGAAGCGTGCCTTTTTCGCGGGCTTTGCCCCATCCGCCCGCTTCCAAGAGCTTGTCCCAGTGTATGACCTCCGCACGGATGAATTTGTCGCGGAAATCGGTGTGGATTGCGGCACCGGCTTCGGGAGCGGTCGAGCCGCGCTTGATCGTCCATGCTCGGGATTCGTCCTCCCCTGTCGTCAGGAATGAGATAAGGTCGAGGAGTTTGTACCCCGCCTTAATGAGGTCGTCGAGTCCGTCGCTCTGCACGCCCAGCTCGCGGCGGAAATCCGCGCGCTCGTCGTCGTGCACATCGGAGAGATCGCTCTCCACACCGGCGTCAACGACCACATACTGTGAGCCGGAAGAATCGAGAAAATTCTTGAGTGCGCGCCACCGCTCGCCCGCCTCGGCGCCCACGTTGACCGTCCCGCTCTTTCTGTTGAGCACATACAATACAGGCTTCAATGTGAGCAGGTGCAATCCTTTCGTGACAATGCGCTCCTTCGCGTCCAGCTCGACCGTTCGTGCGGCTTTTCCGGTCTTCAGCACCGGCACTATTTTGCGAAGCAGGTCACGCTCGGCAATCAATTCTTTGTCCCCGCCTTTCGCATCGCGCTCCACCCGCTCAAGTCGCTTCTCAGCCGTCTGCATGTCGGCGAGCACGAGTTCAAGGTCAATCGTCTCTATATCAGAGAGCGGGTCCACTTGTCCCGCGACGTGATGCACGTCTTCATCGTCAAACATACGCACGACTTCGGCTATCGCATCTACCTCGCGGATGTGCGTGAGGAATTGATTGCCGAGCCCTTCGCCCTGCGACGCGCCTTTTACAAGGCCTGCGATATCGACGAATTCAACAACGGCAGGAACTTTTTTCTCGGAGTGCGACATTTCAGCCAGCTTATCCAGCCTGAAATCCGGCACGGCGACAATGCCGACCGACGGGTCTATCGTACAAAAAGGATAATTCTCCGCCGGTACCCCCTTTTTGGTGAGTGCATTAAAAAGCGTGGACTTCCCCACGTTTGGCAATCCGACAATTCCAATACTCAATGACATTGCGCCATACTAGCGGAAAATGAGCATACATGCCATGATTTCTATGGAAACTGTCGAGTCGTTCGCGTTTCCTACCACGGAGATACAGGATGTGGCGAATCGAGCTTACGGCCGACGTTGTAATGGATGGCATTCTTGCAATCGCCATCATCATGCTACTGGTCTAGCGCCACTGGCGCTTGATCGAGTTGCAAAAGCCCCGGGCTATCCGGGGCTTTTGTTATTTGCCTTTCTCCCCGAGCGCCCGCACTTTGGCGAGCCACCTGACCTTTCGTGCCGCAGAAATTACTTCGGCCGGACCGAACCATGTTGTACGCACCGAAAATCCCGCAAACCACAAAATCCCCCATCGAAGCTGAGCGTTCACGTTGCCCGGCAGAAAGCGCACAAGCAATGGCGCGGTGCCGCTTGTCATAAGTATCCGCGCGGTCTTGCCGCTGAACAAGCGGTGCCAGAAAATCGTATTCTTGCCCGCTTTCGTCTTGATATAGCGGAATGCGGAGCCCGGCAGCCACGCGCGGTCGAAAAGCCCTTTCAGACTTGCAGGCATGCCGACCCACCACACGGGATAAATGACTACGAAATGGTCCGACTCCGTGATGAGCCGCTGGAATCGCAGGAGGTCCGGCTCGAGCTCCTGCCGCACGCGATACCCGTGATGCAAGATGGGGTCGAATTGCATCTCGCCGATATTCAGGCGCTCCACATCGTGCCCCGCGGCGCGGGCTGCGGATTCGTACGCGTCGGCAATTTCACCGCAAAATCCGCTCTTGTCCGGATGCCCCAAGAGCACGAATATCTTTTTCTTCCGTATCATGAGAAATCGCCTTTCTAGAGCGCACCCGGACCGCGCGGAAGATTCTCCCGCTCCAGCCGGTCTTCTTCCGCCCGTTGCACCTCATCCTCAAACTCGTCCACCGTATCGTGCTTGCCGATTTGTCCGAATGAAAAAGCGCGCACGGTCTTCATGCTGAAATAAAATGCGAAGAGGAACAGGAGCGCGATAACAATGCGCAGCGTGAATGCGACCGATGTGATGTCCTGATAGCCGAATATCGCCCATCCCGCATACACGGCCGCGCCGACGCCGGCGGTTATCGCATCGCACAGCGCGATAGTGCGGCTCTTGGGATTCGTGAGCGCGGCAAATGCCACGACGACAAGCGCCCCGATGATTTCAAAAGGAAATTCTATGCGAAGCGAATCCGCATAGAGCGGCGAGGTGAGGAGCAAGAGCGCCGCCGCTCCCACAAGAAATTGCCGCGCCGGATCGCCGTAATAGTGCGCAACCGACGGCCACGGCTTATAGGTACCGATGCCGAAAAGCGTGGCTGGCGCGCTGGTGTCGTCGTTTTCCGTATCCTTGCCGTCGTGACGTGGGTCTGACATGTCGTAATGATGACATGTCAACGGATTCCTGCAACAGCGATGATTGCTTCCGCACTATCAGTAAAGCTGACTACATTTGCCCGCTCAAGGCCGCAGCGCTGACAGCGGTGAATGATGCGGTAATCGGGCGTGGTGCCTTCGATTCGCACGGGTTCCATCATACCGAGACACGTCGCCGCACGGTCGCCAGGGTGGACGTCTACGTGTTTCCCCCACAGACACTTCGGGCAATGATTGGTGTAGCCGTTGCCTTTCACCTCAGTGCCGCACCGCTCGCAGACGAAATCTTCCACGCGCCGCTGAAAACGCTTGCCGCTCATATTCAGTTGACCGTCACCGACGCTGTCCGCTGTATTGCTTCACCAGACGCGGCCGTACATGACAATTCAAATGTTTTCGTCCCACGGGCTACGTTGGAACCGGGAACTATCGTTGAGCCTTCGTTCTTCTGCGCCAGCGCGACGTCGCCACTGCGCAAAATGCATGGCGCACTCGCTTTCATTCCGACAGTAGACCACGACACAACGATTGGATTCCCTCGCACGGCAATTCGAGGCTGTGCAATCAGCATCGCCACCGGTTTTACCTGCGCCTGCGCGCTACCCCCGGGGGTCCCGCCTATAAGTCGTTGAAGAATGTTGCCCTGATTTGTCACCGGCGGCTGG
>C687J35174_10001283_pt1 | contig 36520 bp, 36 predicted proteins | sample RifCSPhighO2_01_FD_35174 | JGI IMG/M metagenome (IMG submission 35174) | reverse complement strand
GCTTTCGCAATAAAAAGCAGAACAAAAACAGCCGACAGTAATAATTTAGATAAAATCTTAAACATAGCGTTTGCGAATTGTAAAACCAATTACCATAAGGTTCAAACCGGCTAAAAGTAAAGCTATTGCCGAAAGCGTCCAAAGTGTTTTTGCGCCAGTTGCCGGCAATTCTGTTGAAGCACCAAGAACTTCTCCTCCTCGGTTAACGCTCAATCCAACGCTTTCAGTACTGCCTTTTACGACATTCACTTCTGATCCTGCAAAGTTTGTGTCAACAAATCCTGGGTCAATAGCTGAAGCTAATACTTGCTCGCTGATTATGTTTTCTCCCTTTGCAAAGGCAACATCCTTATAGTTTCCTGCCTTCTGATCACCGCTTATATTCGCAACGTATGAGAGGGTCACAATGTCTCCCGGGATAAGATCTCCAAGATCCCAAACTCCGGGGGAAGTATAGACAGGCTCGGGAATCGCGTATGCAAGGCCGTTTAAGAGTGCTGTCCAAGAACCTGACTGGTACGTAAATCCTTCGGGCAAAAGATCTGTCAGGAAAACATTGTTTGCAAAACCCTCGGAAACACTAAGCGTTATGGTGTAAAGCACGCTTCCTCCCGGCCCCTTATCTCCTACTGCATCGTTAACTTTTGAAATCTCAATTATAGGCTCAATTACCTGGTTGCCAAAATCAAGCTCGGAAACATCCTGTCCGCTTAATGCATCAACACTATACGAACCTCCGGTTGGTGCCGTTTGAGCCCATCCCGCCTGTTGTTCTTCGGCAATTGCATAGCTTCCCGGTCCTAGATTTGTAAATTCGTAGTTGCCGTCATTATTTGTTGTTGCGGAGTCATTCCCGTCTCCTCCAAGATTTATTGTCCAACCGGCAAGTCCCGGCTCGCCCTGGTCTTTAACGCCATCTCCATTAAGATCGTTAAACTTCTGTCCCGATAGGGATATATTCAAGAAGTTTATAAATGTAAAAGATTCATTTTCTCCACTTGAAGGCGCGCCAAAATCAACAGAAGTGTCAGTTAATGGTGTCCAACCGGGAGGCGTATCTTCTGAAACGCCATATGTGTGGTCCGGACCAAGATCTGTCCATGTGTAGCATCCATCCTCATTTGTTTCTTGAGTATCCTGAATCTGACCATCTACTAAAAGGTTTACCGTCCAGCCCTCAACCTCAACCTGATCCCCATCTGTCTCAGGATTCCCATCCGCATCGTTTAGTTTACAAACGGTAATGTTAATATTCTCGAAATTAACAAAATCATTACCCGTGCTCTCTGTCCCCGGATTAATTGTTATGTTGTAAAAAAGTGAACTTAAAACAGTCCACCCCGCCTGAAGAACTTCTCTTACTTGGTAAAAGCCAAGAGACAGATTTGTAAAGTTATAAAGTCCGCTTACGTTTGTGAACGTAGTTGCGACTAAATTGTCGCAATCTACACCATCGGAAACACAGCTATAGAGCTCGATTGTCCAATTTTCTATGGGAGATTGATCTTCTATACCAAGTATATTCCCATCCGCATCTTCAAGCTTTGATCCCGAAATTGATCCTTTGTCAACCTGGTTACAGAGCGTAATTTCAGTTGTCTGACCCGGTTCAACATTAATATTTGCAGGAAGAGAATTATTCTCTTCCGGAAGATTTGAACATGAAAATTGAGTGCTGTCTGTGCCTCCCGGGAACCATCCTATAAAATGGTAGTCGTCGACAGTGTTTTCATCAACGCTGTGCTGCCCTGCAAGTACGCCTGGAACTGTTGTCCCCATTGCGTTTGTGTCTGATCCGTCAAGGCTCCATGTAAAGTTCCCCGGATTTATGGTTTCATACGTATCGTCTCCGTTTTCATCAAGTAGTTTATTAACTTTAACCGAACCCGTTTGTGTATTAATGAAAGTACATGACACAACGCTTGTATTATTAATCTCAATCCCGGAAATGGTATCTCCGTCAGGACTCCCGTTATTAACCGCGCCGGTGCAAAAGGCTGACAAAAGACTATACCCGGGCTGGACTGTTTCTTCTACATCGTAAGTCCCCGGTTGAGGAAATTGGACAGCGTCTGTCTGTCCGTTTGTATCAGTAGTTTTAGTTGTACCGCCAATATTAAATTCCCATCCTGAAGCAGGAGTTTGATCTCCCGTTGTCTGAAGGTTGCCATCTTGGTCAACGAGTTTTATAACTGAAATTGTTCCCCCACAAGTCTGTTCTGCAAAATCTCCAAGTTGAGTTGCAAGCCCGGCAAAATCCGTGGTGATAACATCTGAAGTAAGAACATTACCGGTGTTTACATTCGGTCCAGATATCGCTTGCAGATTTGGCGTATCAAGATCGCTTCCTATGCCAATAGTCAGCACGCGTGTTCCGCCTGACTTTATTGTATTGGCTATTGTTACCGAATCTGAGACCGCCTGTGATTCGCTTACCGATAAGGCCGGATTCCCGATTCTATTTGGATTCCCGTCAGAAGCAAGAATTACAAGGTTTGGTTTGGCAGGCCTTGGGTCAAAAGTGCTTTGTCCTTTGGTTAATCCGTCTTGCCAGTTTGTAAACCCGCCGCTTGTAGTACCATCAATAGCATTTTTAACCGTTGTCGCGTTGCCTGAAAAAGCTTGCACAACAGACGCTGTGGTATCAAAATCAGTAACAGAAAATTGCGTTGGAGTAGAAGGTAAAAGCGCATCTATGAAAGCCTTGAAAGCATTTTTCATCTGCGTTAGCTCTCCGGAATCAACGCTTGCCGAGCTATCTATAACCAGCGCAATATCAAGACCGCAAGCTTGGGGAAGCGTCGGATTATCAACAATGTCGTAACCGACAGTTACGGAATCTGAGCAATCATTGTTGTTTTCGTTAGATTCGGATTCATCGGTATCAGGATCAACCCGACATATGTTTCCAGAACCGCTTCTTGGATTAGTTAATGTTCCAATTTCTGTAGGCGTGACAGTAATTGAAACGCTGAAGGATCCACCTGCAGGAATAACAACGCTTGATCCTCCTGAATTATCATCGCAGTCAAGAGTATTGCTTGAAATATCGCAATCAATCGAACCTGTAACCCCGCCCGAGGTTATAACTGGAAGATTTGAGGTTGGAGAGTACGTTGCACCGGAGCTCGGAAGATCGTCCTCAAGAATATCCTCATCGCTGAACGTAGCTGAAGCGTTTCCATTATTCGTTACTGTCAATGTCCATGTGAAAGGTTGATTTATTACTGCATTCCCCGCTACATTATTAGTCTTGGTAACCACAAGGTCAGGTTGAGCAGCTTCTGTATAAGTGACAGTAATCGTAATATGGTCTACTCTTGCCTGCTCATCTCCTCCAGAAGTACGGCCAACTGATAGTACAACGCCGAAATTAGCATTGTTGATATCAGCGGCGGTCCATGTGGTTCCCCACAAGTCACTTGTAGTACCATATGTTGCTGCTGCGTCGCTGGTGGGCCAATTTGTACTAGTCGCGGCTTTATTATCTCCTACAATGACATTGTTCTTTACCAACCTTAAGCTGCTGTCTCTAATGGTAGCAGTCTGGGTGTTGGCTTCACTTCTTTCTATTGAAACTACAACTCCATTGATTGTTGCAGTACCAGGAATAGCGAAACCAAATCCAGTAGCTCGAAGGTAATTAGATACGTCTCCAGAGCTTGCAATTGTCACTGTTGCCCGTGAATTATCAGAAGCAGATACATTACTAGCATTGGACCAGCTCACGTCACCTGAAGGAGCGGCAATATTTCCCGCAAATGTAGAACCGCTATTAGCACCAGCGACACTGTCTGTAAATGTAACGACTGCGATTATGTTGCCTTCGGAATCTTTTGCTTCTACTTTATAGTTTGGCCTATAGTTGCCGTCGAGCTGGTAGGCGTAAACGAAGGATCCGTTTTCGTCTGCTGTAACGGATGCCTCAAAATGAACAGGAGGCTCGTCTTCTGAAGTTATTACTAATGTATATGTTTCATTGGGATTAAATTCGTTCCCTGTGATAAGAACTGTGTCTGTAGGCGCATAATCCGGTTTGTCAGTCACAAGCGATGCTGAGCCTTGAGCCTCATAAGATTCAAGGTCAATTGAAGGCGCGGCTGTATTATCAAGAATTACTATTGAAAGATCTCCGTCCTCTGTTTGTGCCGGAGTTTCTGTCGGTGTGGGCTGCGAAGTTACTGTTGGTGTCGAACTTTGATTCGAACTATCATCTGCGGGAGGGCTGTTGTTGTTTTCCTGATTTTCCTCCGGCGCAACTGTTGGTTCATTAGTTGGTTCAACAACCGGAGTTACTTCTGTTGTTGGCTCAGGTGTTACACTGGGCTCTTTGGCTTGCCCCGTATCTTGCGGGGATGGTACCGGTGTTATTTCTTGCGTTGGTTCGGCAGAAGGAGTTACTTCCGGGGTTGGAGTGACTTGTGTTTGATCTGCATCCTGAGGCACTTCCTGCGCATATGCAACCCTTGGCAGTACATATAAATAGGGACTCATAGATTGAGCCACCATGGAAAGAAGAGTCACGAACGTGAGGAGCTTTCTGCCTACCTGCCTAAGCTTGTACATAAAATAAAACCATGCCTATGAAAGGCACTTAGCGCGATAATATCATGTTATTTGAGCAATTGCAATAGGCAAAAAGGCCTATAATATTTTAGGGTTTAATACTATAAAACTTAATAAACATTTTATCTTTTCCTTATATTCTAAATCTTTCCGGAGATTTCCTGACCTATTAACATAATCCTATAACTATGCTATAATCCCACGAACATGAACAGGCTGTTAGATTTTATCGCGAAAAGAAAATTAGTCGCGGGCATTGCTATTCTGGTAATTATTCTTATTTCTGGTTTCTACATTTTTCAACGAATAAGAGCGCCACAAGCCGAAAGCAAAAAAGTTGAAAGAGGCGACGTAAAACAGGAGCTTTCTTTATCCGGTGAGATTGACGCTTTTGAAAAAGCAAATCTCTCATTCCAAACGGGAGGATTGGTCTCTTGGATTGGGGTAAAAGAGGGAGATTACGTTTATAGGTTTCAGGGAATAGCAAGCCTTGATCAGCGTTCCGCAAGAAAAAGTCTTGAAAAACAGTTGCTTTCTTATCTTTTGCAAAGAAGCGCATTTGATGAGGTTCGGGAAGAAAATCTTAACAGGACTCCCGAGCAAGCGATTAATAATGAGATGAAAAGGATCTTGGAGAGAAACCAATGGAATTTGGAACTTGCTGTAAATTCGGTTGAGATGCAAGATTTGGTTGTTCAACTTTCAAGCATTTATTCACCTATTGAAGGGATTGTAACAGAAGTTAATACGCCCAATCCCGGCGTAAATGTAGCGCCTTTCACGACTCAGTTTGTGGTTGTTAATCCCCGCACGATATATTTTAATGTGACAGCAGATCAAACGGAGGTTGTCGATCTAAAAAGGGAGACGCGCGGAAAAATTGTTTTTGACGCATATCCTGAGGAAGAGGTTTCAGGAGAAGTCATAGATGTTTCATTTACCCCAAGAGTCGATGAGATTGGCACCGTTTATGATGTTAGAGTTTCTTTGAATAAAGATAACTTGCAATTTAAGTATCTTTTGGGGATGACAGGTGATATAACAGTTGTGACCCAAGAAAAAAAGAATGTGCTTCTTCTTCCGTTGGAATTTGTAAAGACTGATGAAAAAGGAAGGTATGTTTATATAGATTCCCAAAAAAGAGAGAAAAAATATGTTGAGGTAGGAATTGAGGGCGAAGAGGTAATTGAACTGAAAGGAATCGAAGAGGGAACTATGGTTTATGATTGAACTCAAGAACGTAACAAAGCAATATGAAGTTGGAGATCAAATCATTCAAGTTCTTAAAGGAATAAGCCTGAAAATCAGAGATGGGGAATTTGTCGGAATTCTTGGAGCCTCGGGTTCGGGTAAATCCACGCTTATGCATATCATAGGGTTGCTCGACTCGCCGAGTGAAGGACAAGTTTTAATTGACGGGAAGGATGCGTCAAAGCTTTCGGATAATGAGCTCTCAAAGCTTCGGAATCATTACGTTGGTTTTGTTTTTCAGCAATTTAATTTAATCAACAAATATAGTGTCCTTGAAAATGTGCTTTTGCCGGCACTCTACTCTAAAGAAAAGCTCCCATTTGATCCGACTAATCGTGTTCTTGAACTTCTCTCAAAATTTGGAATTTATGATAGACGCAATTACCGTCCAAATAAGATCTCAGGCGGCCAGCAACAGAGGACGGCAATTGCCCGAGCGTTGATTATGAACCCAAAAATAATTTTGGCGGATGAGCCCACGGGAAATTTAGACACTAAAACCGGAGAAGATATAATGGATCTTTTGAAAAGTCTGAATAAGGAATTTGGGTTGACTGTCGTAATAGTTACGCATGAGAAAAACATTGCTGCAAAAACTAAAAAGCAGATATTTATTCGCGACGGCCAGATTGTCAAAAAATACCTATGAAATTCTTATCATTTTTGATAGGTGCATCTTTTGATGATTTCAGGAGAAATAAAGTCAGAACGTTTTTAACATCTCTTGGAATTATGATAGGAGTTTTGTCCGTAGTGCTCTTGATAGCTTTTGGCTTGGGATTACGAAATTATATTGAACAGCAATTTGAAGAGCTTGGAACAAACCTTTTATATGTCATTCCGGCAAGGTTGATAGGTGAAGGAGGAGGGCTTCAGGCGGCAGGCGCTGCCGCGATCCCGCGGTTTGAAGAAAAAGATGTCGCAAAACTTGAAAAAATCGAAAATGTTGATTTTGCAGCGCCCTATTTTGAAACTTTCTCAAATGTTGAAGCAGGCGGAGAGACTAAATATACCCAGGTCAGTCTTGGCGATGAGAATATGAACTCCGCCATAAATCTTGAGGCGGATATTGGACGATTATTTACTAAGGGAGACGTTGATAAGCGAGCAAAAGTTGTGGTACTGGGACCAAGCCTTGCGGAGGATCTTTTTGGGGCAAAAGAGGCGGCGGTCGGAAAAACCGTCCGAATATCCGAGCAAAATTTTAAAGTCATAGGAGTAATAAAATCAAAAGGCAGCGGAGTTTTGGGGGGGCCCGGTTTTGACACGATTGTTTACTTACCTTATAAATCATCCCTCAGAATAAATCCTAATAAAAAATTCTCCGCGCTATATATCCGAGTGAAAAGCGAGGGAACAATCGCTCAAGTGAAGCGTGATGCCGAGCGAGAGCTGTCAAAGACCTACGATATAGATGATGAATTCCAGGTTGTAGAACAAACTGAATTCTTAAGTACCATTGCAAGCATTTTCTCGATTCTTAATGGAATTCTAGTTGCAATAGGATCAATCTCCTTACTTGTTGGGGGAATCGGGATTATGAATATCATGTATGCAACAGTTACCGAAAGGATAAAAGAAATAGGAATAAGAAGGGCTCTTGGCGCGACAAAAACGGATATTCTTTCCCAGTTTTTGGCAGAATCGGTGATTCTTTCTGTTTTTGGCGGCGCGGCCGGGCTTATACTCGCTTTTATGATAGTCGCTGTAATTCAGAGGTTTTTTCCTGCAGAAGTTAATCTTCTTTCGGTTCTTGCGGCTCTAGGCGTTTCATCCGCAATCGGCATATTTTTTGGCGTCTTTCCGGCCCGGCGCGCCGCCAATCTCGTCCCCATTGAGGCTATTCGGTACGAATAGCCCTTACCGTTCCGCGCGGTGTGGATAATACACTTGGGAAACATCCTCGCAAACCTTTACCGTAACAGGTTTTTCCATAATATTTGATAATGTCCTAAAACCCCCTTCTGGTCCCCACGCAGAGTTATTTGCCAGTTTTAAAATATCTTCCCTAGAAGGTCTAAAAGCTGAAATTATCTTTCCTACGTTAAGATGCATTATTGACGGATGATGGTAGGTTTCAATAACAACGTTATCCCATGGTCCTAGAGACCGATGAGATAATTCCGAAAAAATAATAACTTGGTGCGCTATCTCTATATACTCTCTATGAGCTTCTTGTATTGCATTCTGTCTCTTTACCCACTTCCTTCTCCTCCTGGATATTTTACGACCTTCTGCTATAAACTCTACCGCCAACTCGTATGGTTCGGCCAGGTAACTTCTCCACTTAGAATTTTTACCTACGATGCTCTCCCAGGAAGGATATTTTACCCTGGGATTCCCGTCTTCGGGAACAAATAAAAGAGAGTTATTGCCTTCTTTTGTCTGCTGCACTACCCGTTCTCTTGTCTCGGGATCAAATCCCAAAACTTCCGCAAGCAATCTTTCCGATTCAATGTTTGACATAGCGCAATTTTACTAAATAAATCAACCCGATTCAAGAATACACCCCAGGGTTTGACAAGAAATGCGTGGTTCTGGTTTAATAAAATTCTAAGGGTATGGAAACAAAACCCGGTCAAGCATACGGCATTGTTGTTTTTACGGCTGCTATAATTTTGGCATTTCTCTTCTTGGTTAATTTTTTCAACATCTCCTACCCAATCTCCGTTTCTTCACGAACCGTCTCAGGCGAACTATCGGTTGTGGGGGAAGGAAAAGTTGATGTTGTCCCTGATACGGCAACCATTCAGGCTGGAATTACCGCTGAGGGCAGAACCGTGCAAGAGGTCGAAAGTAAAATTAACGAAGTCAACAATAGGCTCATTGACTCTGTTTCAAAACTTGGGATAGATAAAAAAGATATTAAAACCACCAACTATTCAATAAATCCAAGTTATGATTTTACTCCGAATGGCAGAAATAATATTTCAGGATACGCCGGAAACGCAGCACTAACAATCACTGTTCGTAAACTTGAACTTGTTCCAAAGATTATAACAGCGGCAACAGAGGCGGGATCAAATCAAGTTTACAATTCAGGTTTTACAGTTGATGACCCGTCAAAATATCGGGAGGAGGCAAGAAATAAGGCAATTCAGAATGCGAAAGAACAAGCACAAAAACTGGCAAAGGATTTGGGTATTAAACTTGGAAGAATTGTAAATATTGTCGAATCGCCTTCCGGCGGCCCTGTTCCGCTTTTTAGACAAGAGGCAGGGTTAGGTGGTGCGCCAGCACCGGATATTCAACCGGGCACTCAGACTATAACATCCCAAGTTACATTATATTTTGAAAGAAGGTGAATTTATGGCGCAAAAGCATGTAAATCACTTAAACATTTTTAAAACCTTAAGGCTTCACTGGTATGAAGCTCTCATTTTAAAAATCTCGCTTTTATCTGTTGGTATTTTAATCGGAGCAAACTGGCCGGGAATTGTTTTAGACTGGACAACTCCCCTCCTTATTGTAGCGGTAGTTTCATCTTTGTACGCTATTTTGGTCTGGTGGAAGGAATAGGAAGCGGATTGTCATCCTGAACGAAGTGAGGGATCTTTTTTAAGAGCTAAGATTCTTCGTTGCACTCAGAATGACATGGGGGCCTTGGTGGAAGGAATAGTCACATTAATAAGTTTTGCCCTCACTAATAATCTTTCACGATCAAACCACCCATCACATGTAAAAAGTGTTAAGATATCTTTTTCGCTTGAATAAAGCTTATCAACGTCGCGAGGATTGATATCTTCAATAGAATAAACCTTATACGTAAAAGTTCTGTCTTTGTTAGATAAAATCAGTATGAGATCATCCTTCTTAACTTTCTTAAGATTTTTGAAAAGATTCTCTCTATTGTGCGCATAAATAATTGTATTGTAGCCTTCGCCTATTTTGCCGCTGCTTGGAAGGTATAAGGCATCTTTGTCCGACAAAATCCATTCCCTATTAACAATCCCTCCCTGTTTTACATTTGCTTTTATACCAGACGAGGGTATTACAATTAGGCGGGGGTCTTCTCCTGTTGGGATTTCTTGTGGAGCTTCTTTTTGACTTAATCTTACCGAATTTATATAGATTTGAATATGGGAAGCTGTACCAAGGAAAAACAAAGTAATTCCAAAAACTAATAAAATAATGGGGAGTTGCCGTCTGAGGTTATTTGTTTTTCTTGACCTTTTTCTTGCCATAAAGTGCTCCAAGCGAGGCAAGAACCAAACCCAGAGCTTGTTCTATTGTAGCAAGAACTGACCTGGAATCTCCTGTTGCGGCAACAGTTGATACTCCCAAAACTTCACCCTGTTTTTGTTCTACTGCGCCGCCTGTTCCACCAGTATCGCTGGTTGAAGAGCTGGTAGGAGCCTGGGTTGGGATAGACGTAGGAGTCTCCGTTGTTACTGGTTGTTCTGTTGGAGTTGGAGTTGGAGTAATATCCTGATTCCCATCTCCAATTACAACCTCACATGTTCCTTCTCCATCACAATCAATGCAAATTTGAAGACCCGGATCAAAAACCTGTCCCTCGCCACACTCATTATTCTCTTCCTCTTGGGGTGTAGGTGTAGGCTCTTCCTGTTCTACAACATCCTCCACGCAATTTCCTTCCTCTTCAAAATGGTAGCCATCAGGCAAAGACGCTTGTGTACCTTCAATATTGAGACATAGATCAATTACATTTTGGGCGCACACACCATTTTCCTCGCTGTATCCCTCTGGAACAGAACTTTGACTACCGTCAAGGTTAGTACAGACATCAATAGGAGTGCAGATACCGTTATTTGCTGTGTATCCTGAAGGGACAGTTGCTTGAAGCCCCTCAATATTTGTACAGGCGTCTGGACAAACTTTTTTAACTTTCACCTTAGCCTTTTCTATGTCTCTGCCTGGATTTGGATTAAAGTTATTAACGGGACCTGTTGCATACAACCAATATCCACTATGATTGTCATTCTCTACGTCAAGCCAAACCTCTGTAATTTCATACCCTGGGTCAGCTGAAACATCAATTTGCTCATCAGAGTTTTCAAAATTGATATTTACCCTTGAATCATTAAAATCAGATGATTTCTCGTAAGTAAATACTTGATTACACTGATCTTGCGAAGTTGCTAAGACGCTTAAAGGAAGAGTGTAAGTCTTTGAAAAAAGACCTATAAGCAATATAAATATTGCTGTAAAATTAAGAAATTTTCTAAATAAATTCTTCATAAAAGAAGGAAAATACTACCTTCCGAAACTGTAAGCGGGCAGTATAACATAAAACCCTATAGTTGTCAAGACTATAGGTTATAAGGCGCCAGAACTGTGCGCTACCCCTTGACATCTCTATAGGAAATGTCTAATACTAAATATAGTTTTGGGCTACCAGTTTAGTTTTAAGGTTTAAGTTTTAAGATGTAAGAAATTATCTTAAATCTTACATCTTACCAACTTACTGACTAATATGGCGAAGGCAAGACTCTCTCGCGACAATAGAAAATTAATAATAATAATAGTACTTCTGATTGCTTTTGCAGCAGGATTTTTGATTGCCAGGACTCGCTACAAGCCGCAGATCAGAGAAACATTCAACATGGTTCAGGAACGCGAGCAGACAATTAATGAGCTCCGAGAAGTAATCAAAAGCTACGAAAACCAAATAATACAAGGTACAAAAAAGAAATAAGCCTTACCCCAAACCAATTCATTAATCGTTTTCGTTTTAGGTGTCGCTGCCCGTATCGGTATGGTTGTTGTCATCGGAAGATTTTCTTCGTCTATTCTTAAAACTATCCCAGGCTTCTGCTAGCCGATATAGCTGCCTCGCACTTTTATCATACAGGTCGATTAATTCGTTACATAGTTCGATTTCTATTCCGTAAATATCCTTTACTTGTTCTAGTCCGACTTGAGATTCATTGCATTCTGCCATTGCATCATCTATATATTTCTGAAAGCCTAGTCTCTGGTGCTTTTTAGCATAGCCTTCGGCTATAAGGCGAGGGGGAGCTTTGGTCGATCTACTAAGCTGATCTCTAAGATCGAACTTTTCGCTTTCTGGAAGTTTAGGCAAAATCCTTTTGGCTACTAAGATAGATGCTTTATAAGTATTTTGGTAAACTTCTAGATCTTTAAAACTTCGAATTGGTTTACTCATGCTTTAAGTTTACCGCAAACGAAACCCTTTGACCATACGCGCCGCGCCAACCATACCGCAAACCACGCCCTTGATACTCGTGGTACCCTTCTTTATAATAGAGCCAATCTTTTATGGACAACATAATTAAGTGTACGCACTGTGGCCGCGACATTAAGATAAGCGATGCTCTTGCCCATGAACTAAAAGAAGAAGCTGAACGAATCAAAAAAGCGGCAGGAGAAGAAGCTCGGAAGAAAGTCCAAGAAGAATTCGAAGAAAAAGATAAAGCGCAAAAATTAGAACTCGAAGAAGAAAAGAAGAAAAATAGAGAGTTAATCGAAACATTTGGAAAAAAGAAAAAAGAGGATGAAGAAAAAATTCGCGAACAAGTCTCAAAAGAAGCATCGGAAAAACACAGGCTTGAAAAATTAGAATACGAAAAAAAGATAAGCGATATGCAAAAGGCGCTTGAGGAGGCGCAGCGGAAGGGAAAACAAGGCTCCCAGCAACTTCAGGGAGAGGTTTTGGAGCTTGATCTTGAGGGCCAGCTTAAAACCCAATTCCCACTTGACGAATTTCTCCCAATACCAAAAGGCGTTGAAGGCGCGGATATCTGGCAAAATGTTCGCGGCGAACGTGGAAATGTAGCAGGATCTATTCTTTGGGAAACAAAAAGAACCAAGAGTTTTGATAAAAAGTGGCTTCCAAAACTTCGGGAAGACACAAGACGCATCAACGCAAGCGAATGCATTTTAGTAACGGAAATATTACCCGCTGATATAAAAGGATTTCACAGAATTGACGGTGTCTGGATTACAAACTATGAGTATGCTCTACATATTGCGAGGACTGTTCGTTTTATTTTATTGAAAGTTTCGGCCGCTCGCGCTTCTGCCTCGCATGAAGATAACGAACTAAAGAGAATTTACGAATATATCACGAGCGAAGCCTTCAGGCACAAATTTGAAGCGCATTTTGAGGCAGTTAAGTCTTTGCGCGATGATTTGACAACTGAAAAAAGATTAACAGAGATTCGGTGGAAAAAACGAGAAGCTCATATTGACCGTATAGACAGAAGTGCTTCTCAAATGTACGGAGAGCTCCAGGGAGTTGCCCCTGAACTTTCCGACATTAAATCTCTCCCCGAGGAAATAGAAAATGAGGAGACGGTGATATAATGGAGTCGCCTTTCTCCGGGAAATATACGAACAATAAGGCGGCCGGGATGTACGTTTGCGTGGTTTGCGATTCCAATTTATTTTCTTCCGATACTAAATACGATTCTAAAACAGGCTGGCCTAGTTTCTGGAACACAGTGGCGAAGGAGAATGTTCGACTCAAAGAGGATATGTCCCTTGGAATGAGACGAACCGAAGTTTTGTGTAAAAAATGCGGCTCACACTTGGGTCACGTCTTCAACGACGGCCCCGAGCCAACAGGCCTACGCTACTGCATAAACTCACTAGTACTTGACTTCATCCCCGATAAAAGAAAATAGTTGTGAGAAATTGGAAAATGGTTATGGAAACTTGAAATTGGAAATTGGTTTTTGTTTTTGCTATTTTCTATTTTCCACTTTCCATTACTAATTTCTATTTTCCAAAAACTAATTTCTAATTATGAGGGTTTTTATCGGCATTAAAACATCGGAAGAAATTCAAAAACGAATTCTTGCGTGGCAGGAAAAACATAAAAATCTGCCTGTTAGATTCATAAAGCCTGAAAATCTCCATATCACTTTAGTCCCTCCATGGTATGAAACAAAAATTAACGATTTGGTTAAATATTTATCCTCTTTTAAATCTCTCATTCGGAATTTCGAGATAAGATTCGATAGTATCTCTTTGGGTCCAAGCATTGCTCCAAGACTTTTTTGGGCAGAAGCACAAACACCAAGAGATCTTTTAGAACTCAGGAAAAATATCAATGTTCATCTTAAAAAAAAACCTGAAAAAAGACCATTCAAAACCCATATAACCTTAGCGCGGTTCAAACATCTAAATTTCGAGAAATTAAAGGATGAACAAATCGAACGGAACATCAGTTGGGAAATGACTGTTGGCAAAATAACTTTATTCGAATCAAAACTCTCTCCGCTCGGAGCAAACTACCGAGAAATCTCCAGTTTCCAGTTTCCATTTGCCAGTTAATCATTGGAAACTGGCAATTGGTAATTGGAAATTTCTTAAAAAGTATGATACTTTTTAAGTATGGCATCTCTTAAGAGATCAGAAACACGGCGGCAATTCTTTAAATCTTTTGAGGCTAAATCCCTGCGCGGACGTTCCTTTCTTACCCAAATTGCGGATGATCTAACCGCAATTTGCGGCTCCACCCCATTTTTATTATTTCACGTTCTATTTTTTACTGGGTGGGTTACTATAAACCTTGATTATGTTCCGTGGATTGTTCCTTTTGACCCTTTCCCTTTTGGTCTTCTTACAATGGTCGTATCTCTTGAGGCAATATTCCTTGCAATATTTGTACTTGTGTCTCAAAACAGAAGCGCATATATTTCAACTATTCGCGATGAAGTCCACATGGGAATAAATTTGATAGCCGAAGAAGAGATAACAAAAATTCTCGAGGTTTTGGCAGAAATAAGGCGCGAGCTTGGAATTAAAAAACCCGATCCTCAGCTTGAAAAAATGCTTGAGAGAATTGACGCAGCCTACATAGAGCGCGCTATCTTAGGACAAATGGAAAGGGCAAATAAATCCTTAGTTAAGAAAATGTTGGGAGAATTACCTGAGCCAATTGCCCACCCAAAAACAATCATCACAAGCACACCTGGTAATGGCCAAGATTTAAATAACTCTAAGTCCACAAAGGAACCAAAAAATGGTTCTAAAAAAGAGGGAGAATCTGATTTTATATAGGAAAATTTATGAATCAGGAGACGAGAAAGAAAATTCTTGCCGCATATGATTTACTTCAAGAGGATTCAACAACAATTCAAAAATTAGAATCGATTCGAACCTTACTTCGCGGCATAAATCCAAAGGCAGACGAAATCTTAAACCGATTATTTAAACTGCATTCGCAAATTTTACGATTTAAGGAGGGTGATGTTGTTGGGCTAAGCGTTGAGCACTTGCCAGAGGAAACCCGCGAGGACAAAAATAGGAAAAAGGCGCTTTTGCTTTTCATAAGAAACTGGAATCAGCTTAAATCAGAAGTTAAACGAGTAAAAAGTGAATTTGAGAAAACGCAGGGCGATTCGCAAGAAGCTTTTACCAGCACAAAAAATATTCTTGCAGGATTCAAAGGCCCTTTGGGAATTATAACAATTGCGGCAGCAATAATAGTTGCTGTCGGAATTGTCATAAATTTCCGGAGTCCGCAAACGGAAAAAGCTTCAGCCCCATTTCCCACATCTCCTGCGCAAAAGATAAACCCCGTTAGATCAAAATTATCTAACGGGGTAAAAGTTATAGATTTTAACGGAAAAAAGATTCCAATAAGTGCGCTCACAACAGGAATTGGTCCCGAATGCCAAACAAATCAGAAACCCGTGGAGCATTATCATGCCCTTAATCACCAAAGTGCAAAAGCAATAGGTGGTTCAGAAGTGGTTGATCCGGGCGGGTGTGGTTTTGGAAAAGTCAGTGATACAAAAATTGAAGATATCTGATATAATCACGGAATGGCAAAAAGCTCTCAAGCTAAAAAATCCAATAGGTTCACTGGTATCAAGATAAAAAGTCTTCTTTTGCCGATTGCAATTGTAATCGTTGTATTAGCTCTCGGTTTATTGAAGGATCAGTTTGTTGTTGCAAGTGTAAATCGCGAACAGATTAACCGCATAGAGCTCATCCGGGCACTTGAGAAAAAAGAAGGCAAAAATGCTCTTGAGGGAATTATAAATGAAAGATTAATAATTCAGGAAGCGAAGAAAAAGAAGATTATTGTTTCTGATAATGAAATTAATGATGAAATTTCAAAGATTGAAAAAAGCATAAAAGATCAGGGGCAAAATTTAGATGATCTACTGGCTCTTCAAGGATTAACAAAACAACAATTAAAAGAAGAGGTAAAAACCCAGCTTCTGTTAAGAAAGCTTGTGGGAAAAGTCGAAGTCTCAGACAAAGAAATTGATGATTTTATTGAACAAAATAAGGCTTCTCTGCCACAAGATGCAAAACCGGAAGATTTAAGATCGCAAGCAAAAGCACAGCTTGAGCAGGATAAAATTAATCAAAAAATTCAATCTCTTGTTGAAAATCTTCGTAAAAAGGCCAAAATCGAATACTTCCTCGGATTTTAATATCTAAAATACGCCCCTCGACTTTAATATGATTTATCTCTATAATATTTTGTCACATGGCAAATACTATTTGGCTGTCGCATACCGGAATTGAAGCACTTGAGCGCTGCCCGAGATGTTTTTGGCTTCAATATGTTAAAGGCATTTATCAACCTGAAGGAATAGTTTCGCGTCTTGCGAATAGGTTTGATAAAGTACTCAAAAATTACTTCAACATCTATAGAAATACCGGTGAGTTGCCCCCAATGATTCAAGGCAAAATTGAAGGAAAACTTCAAAATCCATATCAGGAGACTTATTGGATTCGAATTGATAATAGATACGGATTCAAGGGGAAGCTTGATGAGTGCATTGTTGAGAAAAATGGGGAGCATATTCCTCTGGATTTTAAAACTGCAAGCACTGATCCTCGAGATCGAGAAACGCTAGCTGCTTATCAATCCCAAATAGACGCCTACCTTTTCTTACTCGCGCAAAACAATAAAAAAGTTGGAGATTTTGGATATCTTATGTATGTTTATCCAGATCAAGGAACCGAGCTTCATGATAAATTTCCAATGGTCATTCATATTAAGAAGCTTCGCGGAAATCCTGCCAATACTGCAAAAAAAATAGCCTCTGCAATAAGAATTCTTGAAGGAAAAATGCCTGCTCCCGCACCTTCCTGCCCCTTCTGTAATTATAGGAACATAAGAATTGAGGAGTAAAACTTGAAATTATTTTAAAAATACCCTAATATAATTTTACGTGGGAAAATTCTTGGTTCTAATAATCTTTATTGCCGTAATATTTAATCCTAAAACTATAGGTGCTCAAACCGCGACCTCATCACCCCAAACAACTCGCGATCGATTGATAAATTTAAAAGAGGATCGCCGAGAGTTTGTTCAGGACACACGCGAACAAATGAAAGAAAAAATGGAGGCTTTTAAATCCCAAATCAGAGCTATTAAAGATACTAGAAAACAGCTGCTTACCGAGAGAATTGCTGATAAAGTAGCAAGCGCAAACGCAAGATTAACTAACAAAATGGATAAAGCATTGGATCATTTGACAGATATTCTTAATAGAGTAACGGAAAAGGCGGCAGCTTTCAAAGCACAAGGGAAAGACACAACGGCGCTCGACGCGGCAATTACGACAGCGGCAAACGCAATTACGACAGCGAAAAATGCAGTTGATGCTCAAAAATCAAAAGAATATACGGCAAATATTACGGATGAATCAACATTGCGAAATACTATTGGTCAAATGGTTTCACAGTTCCGATTGGACATTCAGGCAGTGCACAAGCTGATTGTTGATGCAAAACAAGCCGTTATGAAAGCAATAATGGAAGCGGCAAAGCTTCGCGGCGAAGATAATACGGCAACAGGCTCAGCTAACATATAATATGGACCCAAATCAACCACAAAATCAAACTCTTGACAATCCCACTGTGCCTGTGGGAAACGTTCCGCCCGCACCACCCCTTCCGGGGCAGAGCCCCTCCGGGGCGGCGCCAACACCTCCTCAACCGACTGCTCCCCTCACACCACCCGCAAGTCAAGGAGGGCCTGCCATGCCGCCGAACAGTAAAATGGTTTTATTTATTGCAGTTGGAATTCTTTTGCTTATAGTTCTTGGGGTAACTTATTTCTTGGCAACTCAGCTTAATAATCAGAACAACGCACAGGTAACTCCGGCCCCTACACAGGTTCCAACGCCCACGCTAACACCAACGCCCACGCCGCTTTCTGAAGAAGATATAGAAACAATCGATCTTGGAAGCCCTGAGACCGATCTTAAAGGCATCGAGGACGACGTAAAACAGCTATAGTCTTTCCCCAACTCCCTCACCTTATAGTTTTGGTTTGCCCTGAGCGAAGTCGAAGAGTATAATACAGCCCTTGAGAAAGCTTCTCGTAAACACACAATAGCTGTGTGGCCCGCCTATGGCGAGGTATCGAGACTCTTGGCTCTTTGACATCGACACGGATCAAAGTATCAGTCGCATCGCGACAAAAGAAAGGAAGAATCATGATCAACGCTATCAGCTTCCTGATTTTCTTTGTTTGGGGAGTTACCGATCTCGTTAGGGATGGCTTGCAGAAAATGCTGAAGTCCTATCCGCTTCTTACCATAGCGACTGTAGTGATATGGGTGATTATAGCACTGATCGGAATACCGTCTTTCATCTTGACAGGAGAGCCTGTGCTAGTGGTGATGGCCGCATTACTTGGCTTGATCCTCTTGGCAATTTTGGTTCTCTTCGGTATTGCCGGAATGGAGGCCGAAGACTAGCGGTACAAGGCATGGTGAGGCAAGATCGAACCATGAATCCACCTTGCAAGGAGGGAACTCATGCTCCCAATCTGGAACAGCCCTGTCGAGGCCGGACTTTTTATGCTCGCGATCCAATGGGGCGCAATCCTCTACATCAGGGTTATCTGGGAAGGGCATTTCTACTGGACACGCTGGTGGTCATTCAAGGTAGGCGACATTCTACTCGCTCTTTACGGTGTGGGTGCAGCAATACTAATCCAGGACAAAGATGTTACTGGGCTTCAAGGCAACTTCTACTGGCACGTCACACTACTCATAGTAGGACTCGTCATCTCGATTGCGATCGAGACAAGATCGGCGCCTGGACGCGAAGCGGCAATTTCTTGGCTTCCGAGCCAAATCTGGCACACTGCCATGTTTGCCGTGCTATTCTACCTTGTGCTCTGGAGCGGGATTCTCATCATCACCAAGTTCCACTCCGACCCATGGGTAGTCACGTTCTGCGTACTGTGCATCGCAGGATACGTCGCAACTGTCGCGTTCGACAACAGCCCTTGGCAAGACCCGTCGCCCGAAATGCTCATCAACGGCATCAGAAGGTAACATCCGTGTCGATCCGGAAGCGCTCTTTCGCCTTTTGGCGAATTCCGATTTTATTCGGAAACAAATTCACAAACAGAGCGCTTCCATCTTCACCTCAAGTCTAATGATCTGAATTATTAGACTAGGCACAAAAACTTCCCCGTGATACTCGTGATACCCTTCTGTTAGAAGGCCAAATTCTTAGGTTGGCCCGCGAGGAAGCCGTTGATGTTCTCCTCGGTGATCCGCAATATTCGCATCAGGGCCTCACGGCTGTTGAAGGCATTATGGGGAGTAATCACAACTTTTGGATTATTTAAGAGCATGTGGTTTTCAAGAACTGTTTTTAAATCTTCAATCGGAAACTCTTTGTGCAAAAGCTCATGTTCCTCGCGAATAATTGATTCTTCTTCAAGAACATCGAGTCCTGCGGCCGCAACTTTTCCGCTTTGAAGCGCTGAAACTAATGCCGTTGTATCAATAATTGCCCCTCGTGCAGTGTTTATAATCACAACGCCATCCTTCATTTTAGAAAATGCATCGCTATTTAGCATGTGATGTGTTTCTTTATTGTATGGAACATGAACTGAAATTATATCTGATTGAGAAAGCAACTCGTCCATAGATACAAAACGGAACCCAAGATCAGCTGCAAGTTTTGGATCCGGCGTTCGTTTATAAGCTAAAACATCCATGCCAATCCCTTTGGCGATTCGGATAACATGCGAGCCAATATTTCCAACCCCAATCACCCCTAAAGTTTTTCCAAAAAGATCGAACCCCGTAAGCCCTGTTGGTGAGAAATTTCCTTCGGAAACTCTATTATGGGACTCAATCAATCTTCGTGATATGGCAAAAATTAGAGCAAAAGCGTGTTCTGCGACGGTATTCTCTCCGTATGTCGGAACAGTTGATACGATAATGTTTCGTCTTTTACACTCCTCAATATCAATATGGTCAAATCCCGTTGACATAGTTGCGATAAATTTCAGATTAGGCATCAGGTCAAGAACTTGTTTATCGATAGTCGAATAGATGAACACCACAATTCCATCCGCATCTTTTACGGCCGGAACATTCTCAATATTTAATTCCTCCGAATGGAACGAGATGTCAACGGTGTTTCCGAATTTTTCTTTAAGATAATCCTCTTCCCAGTCTTGTAGTTCAAAACACGCAAACTTCATAATTTTGATATTAGATATTAGATATTAGATTTTGGATATTGGACATTTCTACTAGATTTTAAGTATCGAAGTAGGCCATTAATTAGTTTCCCAACCAAATCTACCTGTGCCATTAACTTATTATATAAGCTTTCATCTAAATAACCTAGGTCTTTTGCCAGTAGAAGGTGATACTTAAGTTCTTCTAAGGATGCTCTTGCTTGGAAAACGAAATGAATATACTCTTTTCTTGAACCTCGCGAATTACCCTCAACCAAAATTGCCGCGATCGAACTTGCTGATCGACATAGCTGATCTGTTAATCTATACATTTCATGTTTCGGAAAACTAGTTGTTACCTTATAGATCATAACTACTAATTTATGAGCCTCTTGCCACGCTTTTAACTTATCGAAACTATTTATTAACCTTTTCACTTTTAATTATTATCTAATATCTATCATCCAAGATCTAGCATCTAAATTCGACCTATTGTATGATAAATGTAGGCGTTTAATTAGGCGTCTGTCTTTTGCTGCCCATGCTGATTTCTGAGGAAGAGTTAAAAGCATTAGTTTTAAAAACAGGAGTTATTACGCAAGAAAAGCTTGAGGAACTTAATGAATTCGCTAAGAATTCTAAAGTAACTCTTAATGATGCTTTAATTGAAAAGGACATAATTTCTGATGAAAATTTAGGAATTCTTATTGCCAATTTTCTCCATATCCCTTTCATAGTCTTATCAAAATTATCAATCCCTGAGAACATCTTTCATATAATCCCTGAAAAAACTGCGAGGAGAAATAAAGTCATTCCGTTTGCATTGGACCAAGATGGATTAAGACTTGCCATGGTTGATCCAACAAATGTTGAGTTACAAAATGTAATCGGCAAGAAAGCCGGTTTTAGGGTTATACCATATCTTGCTACGGAAAGAGATATCGAAAGCGTTCTAAAAATTTATAAAAAAGCCCTTCAGGTTACCTTTGAAGAGCTATTGCACAAAGAACTGGGAGAGACAGATCCCTCAAAATTATCAGATGAAGCCCCAATTGAGAAAATCGTAACGCTTCTTATAGAATTTGCCTATCAGGATAAAGCGTCAGATATTCATATAGAGCCGCAGGAAAAAGAATCTTTAATCAGGTTCAGAATTGACGGAATACTCCATGACGTGCTTCTCTTGCCAAAAAATTTTCATGACAGAATAATCTCAAGAATAAAAATTCTTTCAAGGCTACGAACCGATGAGCATTTAAGTGCGCAGGATGGAAAAATGAGAGTTAAGCTTGAAGAGGAGGATCTAGATATTAGAGTATCAATTTTGCCAATTACGGATGGGGAGAAGGCTGTGTTAAGACTTCTTGCCGCAAGATACAGACAATTTTCTCTTATTGATCTAGGAATGAATGAGGAGGAACTCAAGAAAGTAACATCCGCATACAATAAATCATACGGAATGGTCCTATCAACCGGTCCTACCGGATCGGGAAAAACTACCACTATTTACGCTATCTTAAAGATCTTAAATACTAGGGAAAAAAACATCACCACTATAGAAGACCCTATTGAATATAGAATCATGGGAGTAAATCAAATACAGGCAAACCCTAAAACCAATCTAACTTTTGCCAATGGTCTGCGCTCTATTTTAAGACAAGACCCAAATGTTGTTTTTGTTGGGGAAATTCGCGACAATGAAACTGCAGGAATTGCTGTAAATGCTGCTCTAACCGGTCATTTAGTTTTGTCTACATTACACACAAATGATGCGGCCACTTCCCTTCCCCGCTTAATTGATATGGGCGTTGAACCGTTCCTGGTCGCATCAACTGTTAATGTAATTATTGCCCAAAGGTTGGTTCGAAAAATTTGTGAAATGTGTAAAGCGCCATATAAAATTTCCACTTCAGAATTAATCAAGAATCTTCCAAAAGAAATGGTAACTAAACATTTTGGAGAAAAAATCGAGGTTGAATTTTTTAAGGGACAAGGCTGTAAAATTTGTCATTCAACAGGTTATTCCGGAAGAATTGGAATATTTGAAGTATTAGAGGTTACAAAAGACATAAGGAAATTAATTACCGAGAAAAGCGACTCTGATGTAATTGAGCAAAAAGCAATCAGCGAGGGGATGGTTACAATGCTTGAAGATGGCTTAGACAAGACAACACGAGGCGTTACAACTATAGAAGAGGTCCTAAGAGTTACCAAAGTAGAATTAGTATGAGGGGCTCTCCCCGCCGTGGCGGGGTGAAAAAATGAACATAAAATCTATTTCAATATCCAATTCTGAAAAATTAGGCTTGATTAGCAACTTCGCAACAATGCTTGAGGCAGGTCTATCAATCCTTGAGATCGTAGACTCCCTTCTTGAGGACTCAAAAGGAAATCAAAAGAAACTACTTGAGGTATTGCGGGAAGATCTCATGCAAGGCGTCCATATTTCGGCCTCTTTTGAAAAATTCCCTAAAATTTTTGACAAAGTCACTGTAAATCTTATAAAAGCGGCCGAGGAGGGAGGAACTCTGGATGTAACTCTTTTGGATCTAAAAGAAAATATTAGAATGGAAACAGAATTTAGGGATAAAATAAGGGCTGCATTAACTTACCCTGCCTTTATTCTTCTTGTATTTATTGGCGTTTTGCTCATGATCCTAACCGTGGTTATCCCTAAAATTTCGACAGTTTTTTTGCGTCTAAACGTTCCTCTCCCCTTGCCTACTCAAATCTTGATTTTATTGTCCGATCTAATTCTTAAACAAACCATTTTTCTTGTCTTGGGAGGAATAATTTTACTTATAGTATTTATTTTTATGTATATAAATCAAAAACATGTGTTCCTAAACATTCTTTTTTCCTTTCCACTTGTAGGAAGTCTTGCGAGGCAGATAGATCTTACACGTTTTTCACGAAATCTTTATATTCTTCTTAATGCCGGGATACCTATTACCACGGCGCTAGAATTAACACAGGAGATTGTTTTAAAGAAAGAAGTAGCACAGGCAATTATAAGGTCTCGCGATATGGTTCTATCAGGTAATAAATTATCTGAAGGACTTAAGGCAGCAAAAAATATTTTCCCGAGTATAATGATAAAAATTACCGAGGCGGGAGAAAAAAGCGGTTCCTTAGACAAATCCATGCAGGATGTATCGGAATATCTTGATTATCAGGTGTCAACAACTCTTAGGACTCTAATCTCTCTTCTTGAACCAATTATGCTGATTGTTGTGGGCATAATTGTAGGAGGAATGATGTTGGCAATTATTTCGCCAATTTATGGCCTGATTGGTCAGGTTGGACCACGATGAAGCGCGGAATCACTCTTATTGAAGTAATCATAGTTATCGGAATACTCATGACGCTTGCTGGCATGGCAAGCATCAGCTTCGTGCCTTTTAGAAGTGGGTCCATTTTAGGTACAGCTATAACAACCCTTATTTCAGACCTCTCCTCTCAACAGATTAAAGTTATGGCAGGCGACACGGAAGGACGTTCTACAAACGATAATTATGGAATCTATTTTGGAACTAATTCTTACACTCTCTTCCATGGTGACAATTTTGATCCAAACGATCCTTCAAACTTTACTATAAACTTGAACGAGGATTTACAAATCCAATCGACTTTTCCGTCCTCTCAGATTATTTTTTTAATTAAAAGTGGGGAAGTAACCTCATTTTCGGAAACACAAAATTCTATAACTTTAGAAGATACTGTTGCTCAGGACTCAAAAACCATAAATATAAATAGATATGGCGTAGTCACCTCTTTAAATTAAAAATTCATAATGCAAAATTCAAAATTACAATTCAAAAGTCAAAATTATAGCTTCTCTTTAAAAACTTTTAACTTTAAACTTTTAACTTTAAAATTGTGGCGAAGCCACAATGGACAGGCATTGGTGGAACTTCTGGTGGCTCTGGCCTTTGCCTCGCTTGTTTTGCCAGGACTCATAACAGGGCTTGTGGCATCACGAGAGGGAAAAGCGCAAAATGCGCAGAGACTTGAGGCAACGGGGCTTTTGCGTGAGGGTCAGGAAGCTTTACGTGTAATCCGCGAAACAAGCTGGTCGCAAGTTGAAACAAATGGAACTTATCATCCTCAAGGATCCGGGCCTTCATGGCAGCTTATCTCAGGAAGCGAAACAATTAACGGCTACGCGCGTCAAATCACGATAAGTGATGCTTACCGAGATTCTAATGGATATCTTGTCGAAAGCGGAACGCTTGATCCATCAACTAAAAAGAGCGTTATCACTGTTTCCTGGAATACTCCATACCCATCAGGGGTCACCTCGACCATGTATTTAACTCGTTATCTTAACAACACTATTTTTACGCAAACTTCAGAGTCCGATTTTAATTCGGGAACTCTATCGGGTACCATAGTTACAAACACCAATGGAGGCGAGGTCACTCTAGGCGCGGGAGGAGGCGGTGACTGGTGTAATCCTAATCAGTACATTGTCGAAGATCTTGATCTTCCCAAAAGTGGAGTAGCAAATGCCGTCTCGGCATATGAAGGCCGCATCTTGGCAGGAACAGGAGAAAACTCTTCCGGAGTATCCCTTGCCGATATTGCCGTCACAAATACCGATCCACCTGTCGCTACAATTTCGGGAACATTTAACGGTTATAAAACAAATGATGTTTATATAGAAGGTAATTATGGATATATAGGAACAGACACGAATTCTAAGGAGATAGTTATTATTAACATGGCTACCCTTCCATATTCCGAATCGGGATACTTTGATGCGTTCGGAAATACCGACACAAATAGTGTTTTTATAGTGGGCAACACCGGCTATATGACACAAGGGAATAGACTTAGAAATTTCAATCTTGCCACCTGTAGCGGAGGAAATCGAACTGGCTCTTGTCCCGCAATTGACCCGGATGGCGCGGCAATCTCTGCGACCGGAACGTCTGTTGTGGTTTCGGGAAATTATGCATTTGTCTCGATTGCGGGACACGTAAGAGAACTTGAGATTTTCAATATCTCAAACCCGGCCAGCATAACTCGAGTTGGATGGGCAGATGTAAATGGAGAGGCAGCAAGAGATGTTTACATGAACTCCGATGCGACAAGAGCCTATCTTGTTACAGATGCTTCATCCACACTGCCCGAATTTTTCATAATTAACACTACAAACAAAAATTGCAGTGATTGTCCGGATTTAGGCACTTATAATGCCGGGACTTCTGTTAATCTTAAAGCCGTTGAAATTGTACCCGGGAATCGGGCAGTTGTTATTGGACAGGGAGGCGAAGAATATCAGGTTATTGATATCTCAACAGAAGCAAGTCCTGTCAGATGCGGAGGAATGCAGATGAACTTTGGCATTAATGACAGCGCATCAGTTCTTGAAGCAGATGGAGACGCCTATTCATATATTGTCACCGGGGATGCTCCTTTGGAGCTCAAGGTTATTGAAGGCGGACCCGGAGGAGAATATACAACTTCAGGCACTTTTGTCTCAGGCCCTTTTGACGCAGGATCAAGTGTTGCCTACAACAGAATTATTCCTAATTTCATTGAGCCTTTGGGAACAAATTTGGAGCTTCAAGTAGCTGTGGCTTCCGATGTTGGTGGAAGCTGCACTAATTCCTCTTATTATTTTGTGGGGCCGGACGGAACTTCAAACACGTTCTTTGCAACCTCGTCTGCTATTCCTCTTCTTACAAACGCGCAAGGGTATGTTAATCCAGGACGCTGCTTTAAGTATAAAGCATATTTTTCTACCACCGATGTATATGCGGCACCAGTATTAAATGACGTTACTGTCAACTATTCACCATGATTTATCCAGCACCATTTTTATCTAAGCTTGAACTATGTTCTCCAAAACCAAAAAATGGTGCTGGATTTACACTTGTCGAACTCCTCCTATATATGGGTATTCTCTCGCTTTTTCTCCTGGTCCAAACTCAAATTTTTACATCAGTTCTCGGGGTACGGCTTGAATCGGAAGCAAACTCTCAAGTTTCGCAAGATTCCCGATTTATTATGGCCCGGCTTATCTATGATATAAATCGTGCGGAAAATATCGCAGTGCCCGCAACTCCCTCGGCTGTTACCGATTCCCTTGAGCTCATCATTGATGGAACATCAAACATATACTCTCTTTCTGCCGGAAATCTTTTAATCACGAATAGCCAAGGGTCCGATAACTTAAACAGTTTCGGGACAAGGATCTCAAACCTTTCCTTTAAGAAACTTGGGAATGTCGGCGGGAAAAATACTGTAACTATCTCTTTAACGCTAACAAGCGTTACCCAAAGAGAAGCGGGGCCTGAAACAAGAACAGTTCAAACAACTTCAGGATTAAGATGAAAAAAAATAGTGGGCAAACTCTTGTGTCTCTTATGATTTTTATGGTAACAGCCATAATAATTATAACAGCCGCTGTAGCCGTAATTATAATAAACAGCAAGACCACGAGTAAGCTATATCAGGGCATGGTTTCTTATGATGCCGCAGAAATAGGTATTGAAAATGCAATCATAAGACTCTTAAGAGACCCGAATTATACGGGGGAAACATTGAGTTTGGAAGATTACACTTTGGAAATTCAGGTATCGGGAGGGGGTGGGGCTCCATATATTATTACATCACAAGCCACGAATGGAAATTTTAAAAGAACAATTCAAGCGCAAGCATCATATAATGATAATATATTAACCATTTCCTCTTGGAAGGAACAGTAACGAGTAAAACAACATGAGATCGCAAGGAGTAATATTTCTTAGAAGAGACGGCTTTGATTTTTATGAAGATCGCGATGGCCGAATTTTAAATTTCCCCTTTTCGCAAGGCGTAGTATTTTCTTTAGAGATTATCAACCTCAAAGAGCTAAAGAATCAAATTAAGACTTTTGTTGAAACAAACAAACTTTCTCGGGCAGATTTAATGATTATTCTATTGGCAGACGTCTTATTCGAAAAAGATATTCAAGTTCAGGATCCAAATACTCAAGCCCAGGAGGTCCAGAAGTTTCTGGATATAATTCCCTTTGAGTCCATAAGCACTAAGATTCTCCCAATCCAACAAGGAGTAAGAGCTATAGCTGTAAATAAAAATCTTTTGGATGCGCTTAAGATCTCTTTTGAAGAGTTTGGCTTTTCAATTGAGGGAATGGTGCCGTATGAGTTTCTTGGCGAACTTTCTTCGGGAATAAATTCCGTAACTACAGAGACTTCAAAGACCATTATCAAGCAATTTGATTCTTTAAAGGAGGCAAGTTTTGAGTTTGAGAGAAATGAAAAGAAAACAGCCTCTCAAGTTGAATCACAAGTAGGCAAAAATAAACCCAAAAGCTTAAGGCTCTATATCATATTGGGTATTTTTGGCCTGCTTTTATTAATATTAATTTTCCTTATATTCACCGGGAGATAGTATAGGCTCTTGACAAGTACTTGGGAATATGCTTATGATTAGTATGTAATGAAATCTGCCCGCCGCATTCAAGGATTCACCCAGCACCATTTTCGTCGTTGGGTGGAATATTGTAAAAATAGTGCTGGGTTCACCCTAATCGAACTCTTAGTCGTCATAGGTATTCTTGCTGTGCTTCTAGCAATCACGCTTATAGCAATTAACCCTGCACGGCAATTCTCTCAAGCAAATAACACAAAAAGAAGTAGCGATGTTAACGCAGTTCTTAACGCTGTCGGCCAATATGCGGCAGACAACCAGGGGAATCTCACTGCTCTGGGAATAACGGCAACAGCATCGGCAATTGCAGATACCGGAGTGAACATTTGTGATGATTTGGTTCCCCAATATATCGCAGCGCTTCCTGTTGATCCACTGACCAATAACGGTGACCCTATTGATCAGAGCGAATGTGCGGCAGCTTATGACACAGGATATACAATTTCTCAGAGCGCAACCGACAATAGAATTACAGTTAATGCCCCGGATGCAGAACTTGGAGCTACAATCTCAGTGACTCGCTAAACTTTAGAACCAACCACTTTTTTTCTCTTCTTTTTCAAACTCTTCTAAAAGCTGTTTTTGTTTTCCTCGAAGCTTAGTAGGAATATTAACCTTTACCCGCACATAATGATCTCCGCGGCCTTTGCCGACAAGATTTGGGACTCCATGTTCTCTCAAACGAATAAGCGCTCCCGGCTGGGTACCTTCCGGGATTTTAAGCTTAATTTGCCCATCGATAGTTTCAATATTGACTACGCCACCAAGCGCTGCTTGAGCCATAGGGATTCCTTTTTCTGTTATTATATCTTGCCCCTCTCTCACAAATTTTGCGTGGGGTCTTATATCAACAATTAAATCAAAGTCATCAAATCTAATCCTTGATCCATCACCAATTCCTCCCGGTATTTTAATCTTTTTTACCGCACCGTTTATGTTTACTTCTTTTTGAATGCCTTTTATTCCCTCCATAAAATCAATTGAAATTGAATAAGTGGGTTTACGCCGACCAAAAGGCGAGGCCCCTCCAAAAAACTGCTCGAATATCTCAAAAGGATCAGTAAACCCGCCGAAATCGAAACCCTGAGCTCCACCTCCGGTTGAATAAGTGTATGTGAATGGACCCTGTTGACGAAATCCACCGAATCCGCCGCCAAACGGTCCCTGCCGCGCCTTCGCGGAGCCGAAGGGGCCACCCGCAAAAGCAGACGGTCCAAATTGATCATACTGCTGCCTTTTCGAAAGGTCCGAAAGAATTTCATAGGCGTGATTTATTTCTTTGAATTTCTCTTCAGCTTCCTTTGTTTTATTACGATCCGGATGATATTGAAGAGCCAGTTTTCGATATGCCTTCTTAATTTCATCGGGTTTAGCCGATTTTGAAACGCCCAAAATCTGGTAATAATCCTTTTCTGTCATAGGGTATTTTAGCAAAAGTTGAGGCCGTTTGCTAGTGGAACGCAATGGATCCTTCGGTCGCAACACGCGGGTTCAGAGATCCCTCGCCTCTTAGACCGAGACTCGGGATAATCCGCCACTGGCGGATTAGTTTGGCTCGCATACTAAACTCCCTATTTTGATACTTCCCGGGAGAGGTTTTTTGGCAGGTGTTGATTCGCGGCAGGTGTAGGTTTGAATAGGTGTCGGTGAGGGACTAGTTTGCCGTGTGATAGATAGCGTTGGGGTTGTCTGGATTACGGTCGGTGTTATTTGAATAGGAGTTGGGGATGGAGCTTGTTCTCCTATTGTTGTTGGAGTGAGTATGGATGGAGGTAGAAAGAAAAACACCCGAATTTGTCGCGTGTTATTAGTGATTGTGAAAGCCCCGGCTGTAGCACGAATTTGTCCGCCGATTATCAGATTCACTGAATAACTACCCACCGCAACATTGGGAAAACTAAATATTCCGGATGTATCTGTTAACGTAGAAAGTGCTTGCATGCCCGAAGTTGTGATTTGGGCGCCTGAATACCCGCTTTCTCCCGCGTCCCATGCCTTATTTCCGTTTGCATCAATAAACACTCCCCCATATATTTCATGCACAACTTGGGAAGGGGTGGGAGAAAGCGTAATGGTAGGCATTCCAGTAGGAGAAGCGCCCGTAGGCACTGGACTGATATTTAGGCACGTTGTCAATGCTTTGTAAGCATTAAGCCTTGGCCCGATAGGTTTATCCGTATTAATGGGATCTGCTCCCCTCACAAGACAACTCTCAACCTGGGCGCTAGATAGCGAAGAGTTGGCAGCAAGAAGCAGCGCCGCTACTCCCGCGACATGAGGCGCTGCCATTGATGTTCCGTTTCTTGATTTGTAAGAGTTACCGGGTGAGAGCGAGTAGATTCCTACCCCCGGTGCTGCTATATCTACAACGCTTCCCCAATTAGAAAAACTTGCTCTGCCATCCGATGAGGTCGTAGCTCCAACGGCTATAACGCCGCTACAAGATGCGGGGCTATAATTTTGGGCATTAACATTATTGTTTCCTGCAGCCACAACAATTATAGAGCCCCGTGACATGGCATAGTTGATAACATTTTGATAACTTCCAGAACAAGAGCTGCTTTGGCCAAAACTTAAATTTATTATATTTGCACGATTGTCCGAAGCGTAAACCACTCCATCAACTATATCCTGAGTCGTTCCTCTACCATCTTTTCCTATTGTCTTTACGGCCATTAGAGTTATGTTCCAATTTACTCCCGCAATTCCAATATTATTATCGGTAGCAGCTCCTATTGTCCCTGCAACATGCGTACCATGCCCGTGATCATCCATAGGATCCGAATCCCTTTCTTTTGGGCTTGAACAGCTGTCGTTTGATGAATAAAGATCACATGTTGAAAAATCTTTTCCTTTTATGATGTTTCTCCCAACAAAATCTTGATGGTTATAATCAATTCCCGTATCAACAACTGCAACAATTACTGAATTTGACCCCTGAGAAATATCCCAAGCCTTCTGCATTTGAATTTTTTCAAGACCCCAAAGCTGCCCGAGAAAGGGATCATTCGGACTAGCTTGGACTTCCACAAGATAATTCGGTTCAACCCCTACTAGCTCTCTCAAGTCCGTAAGCTCTTGTCCTGCTTTTTTAATGTCTGTCCCCTTTTTAAACGTAAGTAAATAATAGTTTCTAAGCAAGGGGTCCTCACTTTCAAAGGCTTTCTTCTGAGAGACAACTCCAAGTTCTTTGAACTTTTTTTCGATTCTCGCAAGCTCTTCCTCTGTGTAAGATGCTTTAAGCTTTACAATCAATTCGTCTGGAACATAGGGTGCCGTGAGGGAAAAAGTTTTTTGACCCTTTGTTTTCTCAAGATCTTTGATTGATTCCTTAAGTCCCAGAGCGGAAATAGCAAAAAAAACCAAGGGGATAAAAAGGATAATTACGATAATAATCGTTACTGTGATTACAAGTAGTCTCTTCCTTTTAAAATCGGGGTCATCTGTCGAGATAACTTTGCCAAACAGATTCTCGAAATATTTCTTTACCGAATCCATAATTATCTTACACGTTCTTCTGCATCTGCGTGCCGTCTGCGGGAGGTTCATGCGGGACTGGCGGGGAAGAAGAAGGCGGTTCTTGCGGTTTAACAGGCGGCATCATGCCGTCATTGTCAAAGCCATAAACAGGCTCTTTCCCATTGGTTTGACTTTCTTGTTCAGTTTTTGATTCGCTAGTAACTTTTTGAACCTGAGTTTTTGAGAAGATAAATTCGTTTTTTTGTTCATCAAAGTCTATGAGGATTGTGTCTCCGGCAACATAATTCTTCCCAATGATCTCAAGAGAGATTGGGTTTTCAATTACGGTTTGAATCAAGCGCCTCAAAGGTCTTGCTCCATAAATTGGGTCATACCCTTCCTTAGCAAGTTGATTCAACGCCTTCTCAGTAATTTCAAGATCAAATTTTTGATCTCGAAGGAGCTTTCTTGTTTTCTCAATCCCAAGTTTTGCGATCAAGATCATATCGCGTGGGTTCAAAGGTTTAAATACTACCAATTCATCAAATCGATTAAGAAGTTCGGGTCTGAAGAATTTATGCAGTTCGTCGAGGAGAATTTTGGTTACTTCCGCAAATTTTTTCTCAAATTCTTGAGCTTGTTTACCCTGAGCATCGTCGAAGGACTTATCCTCTCCGCTTGGATTTTTGGCATTTGTCGAGTCTCCATTCGGTAGAGAGGCGTCTCTAGTTTGACTTAATTGTTCCTGAATGATCTTGCTTCCTATATTTGATGTTGCAATAATAACTGTGTTTTTAAACGATATAGTGTTCCCCTTGTTATCTGTCAGCCTTCCGTCCTCAAGAAGCTGAAGAAGAATATTGAAAACGTCAGGATGCGCCTTCTCAACCTCATCAAGCAAAACTATAGAATAAGGTTTTGTCCGGACAGCTTCCGTGAGCTGCCCTCCTTCTTCATATCCAACATATCCAGGTGGCGCGCCTATTAATTTTGCCACTTCATGTTTTTCCATATATTCACTCATATCAAGCCTGATCATTGCCTCTTCTTTACCAAACAAAATCTCTGCCATGGCTTTTGCAAGTTCGGTTTTTCCGACTCCCGTTGGCCCAAGAAAGATGAATGAGGCTATCGGCCTTCCGGCGGCAGACAGCCCTATTCTCCCTCTCCTTATTGCCTCGGCAATTGCCACCACTGCTTCTTCTTGATTAATAAATCTTTTGTGAATCAACTCTTCAAGGTGAATCAACTTCTGACTTTCATCTTCTGTTAGTTTTGTTATGGGTATGCCTGTCCATGCGGAAACTACTTTTTCTATATCCTCTTTTTTAACTTCATTATCCGCTCTTTTGCCCTCGGAGCGCGTAAGCTTCACTTCAGCTCCCGCCTCATCCAATAGATCTACTGCCTTGTCAGGAAGAAATCTTTCTCCAACGTATTTTTTTGAGAGGTGAACTGCCGACTCAAGAGCTTCTTTTGAGAAAGTGACATTGTGGAATTTTTCATATTTTGGTTGAAGTACTTTGAGCATCTCGATTGCCGCTTCCTCAGACGGTTCCTCTGCCAGAATTGGTTGAAATCTTCTTTCAAATGCTTTATCTTTTTCAAAATACTTTCTGTATTCTGCCGTTGTAGTGGTTCCGATTAATTGAATCTGGCCGCGAGCAAGATATGGCTTTATTATATTCGAAGCGTCCATTGAGCCCTCTGTGTCGCCTGCTCCAATTAAAGAATGAATTTCGTCAATAAAAAGTATCAGTTGTCCGCTTGACGCTTGCGCTTCTTTAATTACCGCTCGGAATCTTTCTTCAAATTCACCGCGATGAGCCGCACCGGCGATTAAAGAGGCCATATCAAGCTGCATAATCTTGCGTCCTGAAAGGTCTTTGGGAACCTTCTCATCAACTATCTTTTGAGCAAGTCCTTCAACAATCGCCGTCTTCCCAACTCCCGCCTCTCCAATGATGATGGGGTTGTTCTTTGTTCTTCTCAAAAGTATATGTATAAGTCTTTCAATCTCGCGATCCCGGCCGGCCACGGGATCAAGTCTTCCTTCGTGCGCCTCGACGGTCAAATCAATGCTGTATTTTTCAATCATTGATTTGTGGGCGAGTACATAGCCTGTACTCTTTGATAATTTCTCTTCAACGCCTGCTTTATCTATCCCTTTTGATTTCAGAAGGTCCGCTGTTTGTGTGGCTTGAAAGACAGCAAGTAATATATCCTCAGGGCTAATAAAGCTTGCGCCTCTCTGTTTTGCTGTCCCATATGCTTCTTCAAGAATTTCTTTTGAACCGTCACTTAATGTCGGCTGGCCGAAAAAATTTCCTTTTTCTTGTCTACCTTCAATTTCTTGCGAAACTTTGGCCCCATCAACTCCGAATTGCTCAAGAACCTTAAATATTTCTCCATCATAAATGAGGCCATAAAGAAGATGCATGGGTTCGATAAGCTGTTGTCCGTTTTTCTTGGCTAATTGCTGTGCTTGATTTAAAACTTGGGTGGCGCGGGGATCAAGACGCGATAAGGCTGTAATATTTTCCCTACTTTGGGGATTTGCTACGATGCTTTTATTGCTTTGTTCCGAAGGTTCTGAAGGCACATTTGGAGCCGCGACTTTTATAGATTCTGAAACTTTTGTAGCATCACCGAACAAATCTCCGCCACTGTTTTGCTCTATTTTAACCTCGGCGCCCGTAACTTGAGTCTCGCCAGTTGCCTCATCCTCTGATCTTACTGTTTTTCTTGAATTAAATAAATTTCCAAACATAATTTTAGTTTATAAAGTTCAACTTTAAGAACTTTACAAACTTTACGAACCTTACAAACTATTTAATTATATTCATATCTGTCCTTTCTTATCAACAGCGCCTTTGTCTGCCTCTCCCTTATCAAACGCTTCACCTGCTTCTTTTGTGTTATCAGGATTTTCTTTTGGTTCTTCAACATTTGCTTCTTCTGCCATTTCTTTTTTTTCTTCTTTTTTCCTTGCAACAGCACTGATTTTTGTCTCCTCCTCCTCGCGTTTGCGCAACAACTCTTCAAGTACTGATTTACCTGCTTGCATCTTTGCCTTAAGGTATGCAGTCACTTCTGATTTTGAGAATCCTCCTATTAAAAGGAATGGCAAAATATTTGCGACCATTTCCATTCCCTCATTAACTTTAGCTTGATCGGAGGATGTAAGAAGTACTATTGCCTGATTTACGCGATCTATATCGTTTTTTATCCAGGTTTCCCTGTCTGCTTCTTGTCCTGAAAGATCTTTTGGCGGCGAAAGTTGATGGTAATTTTCTGTCCAAAGCTTTCTTACCTCTTCGTAATCCTCAACGCTTACTTGCTGAACTTTGTTAACAATAGGCAGAACTTCATGAGGTCTCACGACACCATGCGGGCCAGCTAAAGGCGTGCCCGCTCCTGCTGCTTTCTCTCTCTTTTCCCGGGTTAATAGCTCTTCAATAAGTGCCGCCTCTCGAGTTGCTCTCTGATCTCCTACAATCTCTGCTTTACTGATTTTCTCGCTTGTTTCAAGTATAGATGAGGCAAGAGTATTTCCTTTTTCTTTTTCATGTATTAGTTGCTCTCTTAGGCTAACGAACTTCTCTTTCTCGGCGGGTAAAGTAGCTTTTTCAGGATTTGCAACCATCGAAAGAGCGTGACTCATATTATTAATTTGTTCTTGCCTTGATTGAATACCTGTCGTTGAAATCTGTGAAGTGTTAAGGATATTCGTTGCAAGATTCTGAACACTTGAACTTGTTACCTGTGTTGCATTAATAATAGATGTTGCAATTGGATTTCCTTTCTGTTTTTGCTCAAGAAGTTTCTGTCTGACAGTTGTAAATTTCTCGCGTTCAGTTACTGTTGAAACGCTCGCCGGATTGGCAATTTTTTGAAGCGTAGTATGGAAGGTTGAAACCTCACTTCTCTTTGAGATGTCACTTGAAATACTTGAAACCTCATATCTTGCAATATCGCGCATCCTGGGTATCGAAAGATCTGTAAGTCTTAAAATGTCAGCACTTTCTTGGACGCTGGCTTGAATTGTTGCATGAAACTTTACCGGTTCAACTGCCACGCCAGCGCCTTTTCGGAGGAAAGGAAGAGCTCTTGCTACTCCGGTTGGCGCGAGCGATCCGGGAGGTGCCGGAGGTGGAGCGGAAGGACCTCCTTTTGATGGCGATAAGAAATTAAGGTTTCTATTCATAAACTGTTTTACAAAAATGCTGTTATCAAAAGAGAGCGACGCAAGATAATCAAGGAATATCTTAAGCAACAAAAATGGAAGTAATATTGCTACCCAAAGCATAAGAAGCGCAACAACATATAAAGCAAAAGTGTCACGAAGATTTACGGAATTGTTAATACCTATTGTTTGCCCCGGCCCTCCCAAGAGAATATTAATTGCCGTTGGATAAACAATTGTGCCTACTTGTGAAAAATCAAATGGCAGGGGAATTCCTGTTCTCCACATCACAACCAAACCTTTTAAAAAGACTGCGAAAAGCGGAGCATAAAAAAGCCATCTGAAAAATTCTCCAACCCAAATTTTGGCCGTGTTGCGAATAGGTCTGTAGAAGATAAGAAGGGGAAAGACAGGAGAAAGTATAATAAAAAACCACAAAATTATTTTTCTTACCAAAAGAAGACCTGTCATGACATAATAAGTAATTGCCGTTAGTCGAACAAGCAGCAAAGAAATAAACGCCGATTCTTCAAATTGAAGACCTACGCGTCTGAATCCAGTGAATGTTTCATAATCAAATCCAATATACAAAAGGTCTTGGGTGGAAATAAATCTATCTTCTACTCTTAGGAAAAAGTTCTGAATAATATCATTAATTTGATAGATAAATTGGACAATTGAAAAGGAGAGAGTTATAAGAATCACTATAAAAACAAATCTTGGGATGAAGCGCATAACAGTAATACTTTGCCCGCGAGTTATGATTAAAATAAAAGCGGTTGCAAGAATAAATAAGGCGAGCACGGCATATACTATGTTTCTAATCGTTATCCAAAACGGAATCAGGGGATTTTGGCCATTCACCAAAGTCAGCCATTGATAGTTTTGTAGTGCCCAGTCGAGAAATTGTCCTGAACGCGCACCGGTTTTACCTACAAAAGTTACTTCCTGGTCACTTACCCATCTCCCTTCAATCGATGAAGGGGTTGGGGTTTGAGCAGATGCGAAAGGGGCATAAAACAAACTTAAGAACAAAAGTGCAATTCCGAAAAGTATAGGGGCAAATAGTTTGGGCAGGAATAACTTCATATTTATCTAAAGCCCGGAATTCTTAATATTTCGCCTGTTACTATTTGAATAAATACAAATCCAAGCACGGCAAGTAGTAACCCTGCAAGCGAATAGAAAATAAAAGACTTGCCTGTTGCGAGACGCTCGGGATT
>C687J35174_10001271_pt1 | contig 36652 bp, 38 predicted proteins | sample RifCSPhighO2_01_FD_35174 | JGI IMG/M metagenome (IMG submission 35174) | reverse complement strand
GTCTTTCAGAATTTAATTGCACTGGGAATTTGAGAGTAAGTTGTCCCACTCTTTTGGATAATCGACTTTTAACTCCACTTCCTCATCTGAAGTCGCTTTTTTAAATTTTATTTCGGTAGCACACAATCCGAATACGTCACTATTTTTCCCGCCATACTTTGTATCCCCTACTATCGGATGTCCTATATGAGCCAGCTGTACTCGAATCTGATTAAATCTTCCCGTCAGCAAATTTATTTTAAGCAAGGAATATTTCTTATTCGTTTTTATTCTTTCATATTCCAGCCGACATTCCTGATAACCTTCATCTCCTTCATTACCGACAACAGCGACAATCTTTTCGGTATCTTTTTTTATAAAATGAATTAGTTGACCCCTGTCTTCAGTTTCTCCTTCTACCAGTGCGGTATATATTTTTCCGACCTCCCTTTCTCTAAATTGTTCCGATAATCTTGAAGCACTCTTTGATGTCTTTGCAAATACTACAATACCGGCAACCGGCCTATCTAAACGATGAACTAATCCGAGAAAAACATTTCCGGGTTTATTATCTCTTTCCTTAATAAACTTTTTTATAATGTCCAGTAGATTCTCAACACCTATGACATTTGCCTGAACCAAAATACCCGCCGGCTTATACACAGCAACTAAGTGGTTGTCTTCGTAGAGTATCTTTAAATTCATGAAAATTAGGATACCATCCCGGGCGTCGGCTGAGAAGGTTTAGCTTTATTGCGATTCCTTAAGAATATATATCCAAGTCCTGCCAGAAGCGGAATTAATGCCCACCAGAATCCTAAAAGCCTTTTTATAAATGGCGGATCATTGATTGCTAATTCAGCCTGCTTATCAACCTTTTCAAATACTCCATCATTATTGGCGTAAATAATCACGGAATAATCTCCTTTCTCCATAACAGAAGTACTTACACTATGATTTCCCTTTGGCGCAAGGATGGATTTTTCAAGACTACCTTCCTTATTAATTATGTCGATTCTGTAACCATCGGTTGGTTCACCGGCAACCGGTGCATCCCACGTAACTATGAACTCATTCTGAGATGACCCGTAAGAAATTTTTATTCCCTGCTGAATCGGAGGCGTTGCAGTCGGTTGATTTGTCTGGTTCGGGGTCACGGTGGAAATTGGAGTTGGAGCCGGTGTTGGATCAGATGAAAGAGTACCGAAACTTATACTTGCCCTGGAAGAATTGCTCCCCATATCGATTGAGGTTACGGTGGCTATATAATTTGTTCTACGGCTAAGGACATTGCTGATTCTAAGCAGATGCTCAAACTCCATTGTAGGATCAGAGTCGTCAATTACAGAAATAAGAAAAGGAGTGCTTATTAGAAGATGAGAATTTGCCGCCTCGCTGGTTGTCCATGCAACTGCTACTGAATCAGATGTAATCTCAGCTATCCTAAGATTTGAGATTGTAGGCGGTACTTCGTCTTGGAGTGGCGGAATCGTAGGGCTGTTGGTCGGACTTTGTCCTGGTGTTGGAGTCGGTGATGCAATTAACGCCTGTCCGGAGATAAATGTTCCCGTCGTCTGAGCCTGACTCCCCCAAGAATCTTTAATAGTAAGCGTATATTGATAGGCCGTACCCGGATAAACACTTAGGGTAATACTGCAAACTACTACTCCTTCTGTACAGAATCTATACTCATTACTAAAACTCGTACTTTGGCTAAGGCCCTGTCCGGAAGGACTATATTCAATTCTGTAGTCTACCGGTTCATTAACATTAAAATCTACCCTCATCTGCTCAGGTGAGGCCACATCCCAAGATAGATTGGAAATAATAGGGACAGCCGATTCTATAGTTTCATATAATGCATATTTAAAGCTAAACTCTTTTTCCTCTCCCCCAATCTCTGCCGCACCATTAACATACTCGGACAAATATGGCTGGTTATGCGAGAGGATCTTTACTCTATCTGAATAATATATCTGGAGTTGAGGCAAGGTACTCGATATTTTAATTTTATACTTATTACTTCCGGTCACTGCTACCTGAGGAGTGAAATCAACATGTATTCTTTGACCTCCCATTATAGGATTAATATGCGGAATGGCTACATTTTTTGTTTTTAATAAGATATTGTTTTGATTATATAAACCGAAAGTCGCCTCACCGATGTTACCGGCATTATCGAACCAAAAATCAGCACCACCCAGAAATTCATTAACCGGAAGAAAAATCTCACCAATGACACCCGAAGAAGATACATTCAGAGACTTAGTTTTAAAATAATCAGGATTAAATTCTAGATAGTTGGTTCCATGTGCAAAAACAAAAAATGGACTTAGGCCTATGAAAAAAGTAGTAATTATTAACTTTCTCATTGCTTTAATTATAACATAAAATCCCCATTCGGGGATTTTATGTTATAAAACTGCAAACTTAACAGCTTATAAACTATTCTACCTTGCAACTTCAATTATTTCTCCAAGCTCAGCTAGAGGAGCCTTGACATGAATTCTTCCTCCTGTGTCTTGCCATACCTGATAACCAGTATCGGCGGCAGTACCACCTGAAGGATCTGTTGGAACCGCAACAACATAAACCGGAACTACACAAGGATCCAAGTTTATCAGAGCTGCGCCCGTACCAATATTTGTTGCCGATGAAGGCAGTGTAACAGTACTAGCACCGCAGGTTGAACTCCATACACCCTTATTATCAACCATCCTCTGGGTAACCGCGTTTAAGATAGTATTTACATTTGATGAACGCTGCGTATTCCTGGCCTGTTGAAACTGTCTGGCAGGATTTAATGCAACGATAACCACTGCTGCTAATATGGCAATGATACCGATAACGACCAAGATTTCGATAAGAGTGAAACCTTTTTGATTATTATATTTTTTCATAAGATTATTTATTTATAGTATCTAAACTTTAAATATTTTATTTATCCACCCAAGCGCTTTGAGGTAGATAATCGACCTATACCCTACCATTGTAACATCTACTCCTTAACGCAAGAAATGCCTTATCAACACGATTATTTTTATTACTTCAGCTCATTCCAAAATATCTGCTCATAATAATCGGAGGTAAGAGGAAAACTTGGAGGAGGGGCATACATTAAATTACTGTCATAAATAATATTCCTGTTCTGATAGCCAGTGCCGTCAGAATAAGCAAAACCGTACCGCTGATAAGATCCAATCATGCCATAAATAGTTATCGTATTTCTTATGTGATAAGGGCCGCATCGCTGCTGATTCCCGGACGGGGCTCTGTAATATTGCCTTCCAACCCACCCATTCTGAGCTATTAAAGCGGCGTCTATTCTCAAAATATCATTGCTCATCATACCGACTAGAATCTCCCCCTGAGCCATCAACCCTATACTGTCCCGTCCATCATAATTAGAATATAGGAGGTCTTTATTTATTATTATATTCGTATATTTTGCTGAATTTTCCGGAAAAACACCGGAAGCAATAATTGCTCTAGCCGTATCAATCTGTCCGTCAACCCATACATTATCCTCTGAGAATATAAGACCATTCTGAGGAATGCTATAATTTCCCAGCAATTGCTGGCTTTGTATGCTCCAAGTTCCCCAATTCTTTTGCCCCAATACGCTTATACATCCATTGGGCGGAGATGTTATACTAGTTACCCTATAAATATCGAATGTGTCATTTGTTCTAAAAACTATATGATATCCCTTTTGGTTGGTCGGCCCGAAATAACGTCCGGCAGTCTGCGCTCCTAATTTTATATCTGCCAAACTGGTTGTAATACCGCTAAAATCTATTGCCGGAACCGGAAACTGCCGACCAGCCATAAACACATCGGGGCGATTAGGCATGGAGTTAGGGGGCGAAGGATCAATTGGAGCTACATGAGTATGTACGCCAAATTCAATGTTGCCTGAATGATCTGGATCGTTATAGCTAGCCACAGCACTTGTCACGATATTATGAGCTATGCCATCAAATCTAATACCGCCATTTGAATGAATCTGGCCAAATACCTCCGTTCCCTCTCCAAACCTGACGGCATCGTTTAGAACAGCTGCAAATTTTGCAAAAGACGGTTTTGCAAACTTAACTTCAATGGTCTTCTCGATACCAGAAACGCCCTCCACTGTTCCGATTGACCTAACAGTAACCACGGTTGAACCTACAGACGGTGGGGTTATCTCAAGCTTAAATTCTCCTATTTTATTTCCAGATTTATCGAAAAAATTATGCGCATAGGGTCCAGGCTGACCTGTTCCATCCTCAAAATCATCCGGAGCATGAGCAAGATGCCAGCGATAATATTCTATGCCAGCTTCGGCAACTCTAAAGGCCGAATCGCGTTGGATGCTCCGATAAGCCATCCTTAAGCTTAAGTCTACCCACACTATAAGCCCAGCCAATATTACTATGGCCACAGTACCAAATAACAAAACGGCTATTGTCAGCTGTCCCTTTTGGTTGTGATTGTTTTTATTTTGCACCTTTGAGATTTCTAATTAGCATCACGGCAGAATAATCAGAACGGCCCCTCATATCTTGAGAAGTCCGATCAGCGGTAATTGTAGCTTTAATTAGCCGTATTTTATTTATATCTACAGGCGAGGGCAACGCTTCTTGATTTCCTGTATAGCCCTCGTCGTAATACGAGAACAGTGGCTGGCTGGCAATCGGGGGAAGAATGACATTATTAACCAGTTCTTTAGACTTTTCATCTGCCGGATTATAAATAGCCGGATTTCCACTAGGCTCCGTGACTCCTCTCATAAACTTGCCGCCCGAAGCATAGTATCTTACTCTTTCAAAAACATTATCCCCATCAACATCGCTGTAAAAAACAACTGACTGCGGAGATGCCGATTCAATGGGATAGCTTCCGTTAGCTGATGGACCCATCGCCCTTACCTCAATACCCATGCTAGTCAAGGTTAAGCTCATTTCTTGTTGCATGATAAATGCATCTCCCAGAAATATCTGGAAATTAAAAATATCAAGACCGAATGTGCTTATAACAAATACAATACCGGACATTATGCCCATGGCAATCAATATCTCGATTAAAGTAAACCCCGCCCTTGAGAAGGGTCTAGCTAGAAGAATGTCGGTTTTCCTTACTTTGATCATACTAATTAAAAATGGCTTCTAACAAATATTTTTAAATATCCTTTTCAAGAGCGGGGTAAACCCCGCCGATTTATAAAAAATTTTTAATTTAAAATTTTTAATTTTTATTGAATGCATTAATTCTTAAATTTTAAAATATTGGATCATTTAAAATTGATTGGAAATTGCAAATTGATAATTGAAAATTATTAACTCTTACGGAGTTAATACTATTCTATGCTCCTGCCACCCACTACCGATATTAATTTGGGCCGTATAATCTTGATATCCATTTCTATGCACAGTCAGCGTATAAATACCTGCTTCAAATCCGGAGAAAAAAGATTGGCCATCGGGTATACATAATGAAGAAAATTCCATCTCTACATCTTCAAGACGCGGAGTAAAACTTGGATCCTCGGTAATCAAGAATACCTTATACCTTAAGTACCTACTCCCATTATGGCCGGTATAAATGGCTGAATCAGTATTTGTATAGTATGTTGCCGGACTGCCATCAGGGCCCAAATAATTCCAAGTACTGTTATCATTATTTGTAGCTATTTGGAACTTCAAGCTATCGGTTCCTGTTTGGAGCGGCTGACCTTGAGGATTCCATCTCAGCATATAAAAATTAGCTACTTCTCCCATATCATAAGTTTTGGATTCAAGCCATTCTAAACTATTTGTTGCATACTTTCCTCCAATCTGAGCAAGCGTTAGATCTCCCAGAGGATTATTCTCGTCTACATTCTGACTCTTCTGAAAGAATTCTCCGCCAGACCAGTCTGTCTGATCGAAATAATTATGGCCTGATACTTTTGTTTCACTAAAACCCGTCTTTGACAATATAACTACTGCATCATCGATAAACTGACCTCCATCCGCTTGAACAATAGCCAAAAATGAAGACTGATTTCTGGGTTCAATCAGCCAATTTATTGCGTAGTTTGATCCTGGATTCACCGTAATTGGAGATAAAGGGGTGGTACCGGCAAGATCATACGCGGGATCGATATTTTGTATTGTATATATATCCCACTCTAGATCGGATATCTTTACACCTCCAGAATCAGTACTGCTTATAACCGAATACTTCAGGACATCAGGATCTACACCAATAAGTTTTGTTCCCTGCTGACTAAAATCTATATCAGAAACTGCCTGGCAAAACTTATTTCGAGTAACCAAATTCTGCGAACTCAACTTATCAATGCCAAAAGTTACCAGCGTAATCTGCTGGCTCACAACCGTAGAGTGAGGCTTAATAGGATTAGGATTTTGAGAATCTCCAATCTTATAAGTCTTCTCTGAAGAATAACCGGGCTTTGCAACGGTAATCTGGTAACCCAGCGAACTGGTGGCTATATCTACGAGTTGGAGTTGGCCTGCATTATTAGTTGTATCATTTATGCTAATAGCCGGATTAACTAAATTATTTATAACCAAAACATTAGCCTGAGTTACGGGATGGCCGGAAGCATCTATCACATTTATAAAAAGACTGCCGTTTTTAGTCGTACTTTCCAGATTTGCCGGAGCAACATAAGTAGTAGTTGTTATAGGAATGAATCTAGTACAATTAAGGCAATCTAAGGTAAGCTCAACCAGCTTGTAGTCAGCCGGCGCCGAATCGTTGGGAGACCCGCCTAATACGCCATCAAAAGGATCATCTATATTTCTAACCGTAGTTTTCAGTACAAAATCATATCCTGAAAAATTTATATTTTTTTCAGCAGGAAGTATGCCGGCTGGCGCACCGCCAACAGTGCCGACATCCTGAAAATCCACATTCCTTATACTCTCCAACTCATTGCCCATAACAGCCAGTGCCGTTGAGTTAAGCTGGGAAGCAATGGTTATATCCAGAACATTCAGATAAGAAGAGTAAACGCCTACGGCTATAATTGCGAAAATACCTAAGGCGACGATGGTCTCGATTAATGTAAACCCGGAGGATTTTTCAATTTTCAATTTTAAATTTTCAATTTTCATTGAATGCTTTAATTATTTAATATTCAAACATTGAGTCATTGAAAATTGATTGGAAATTGCAAATTGATAATTAAAAATTCCCTTACTTCCCCAGCGTCTGCGTAATTTTATATATCGGTGTTATAATTGCTAGAGCTACAAATGCTACGATTGCGCCCATCACCAAGAGTAAAATGGGTTCTAATATATTAGAAAGACCCTTTGTAGCTTCATCAAGTTCCGATTCGTAATAATCAGCTAAAAATAATATTGACTCATCAAGTTTACCGGTATTTTCACCGACAAGGACCATCTGTGAAAATATGGGCGGAAAAAGCCTTGGATTCTCAATAAAATATTTTGACATCGGATCCCCTTTTCTGACGCCATTAGCCACATTCAATAACTCTTTCCTATATACAAGATTGGAAAGAGTGTTNGCTGTTATCTCCAAAGCTTCAACAATTTTTATTCCCGCCCTGAGAAGAAGGCCGAGAGTTCTTGAAAAACTTATTATGTTGACGGAGCGGGACATATTTCCTACAGCCGGCATTGAAATAATTAGCTCGTGCCAAGCATATCTTATCCTGTAAATCTTCAGTATAAGCCAAAATCCAATCATTAGACCCACTATTCCGCCGCCGATTGCGTAACCATATTTGATAAGTATCTGAGAAACAGCCATAAACATCCTAGTCACCAGGGGCAACTCTACGTTTATACTGGTAAGAACGGGGAGTATCTTCGGAAAGATAACAAATATCATTATAGAAGTGATTCCTATCGTAGACATAAAAATCACTACCGGATAAGCCATCGCTCCTTTTATCTTTTTCTGAAGCTCATCCTTCTTTTTTAATTCCTCATAAAGATATTTCAAATTTTCACTTAACGTTCCACTGGACTCTCCTACCCTGATGAGATTGATAAAGAAATCACCAAATATATTATGATAACGATCGAGACTTGCCGAAAGAAAACGGCCATTCTTAATGTCCACCAATACTTGGTCGAGTATCCTCCCAAATGCCTTCGATTTTGTCTGCCGTTTCAATATCTCAAGACTTTGGAGAATTTGCATTCCTGAGCGAATCATTACCTCCAGATTTCTGGCAAAGAGCATTTTTTCTTTGTTAGACAGACGGAAGAATATATTTGTAGAAGGAATTTTCAATTTTCAATTTTCAATTTTCAATCAATGTCTCAATTTTTAAATTCATCATTGAAGCATTAAAAATTAATTAAAAATTTTAAATTCTAAATTACTCATTTAGGACTCTAAGTATCTCCTCAATCGTCGTATAACCGTCAATGGCTTTTTGAAAACCATCTTCAAGCAATGAAATCATCCCGTTTTTTTCGGCAATCTTTTTTATTTCCCNGGCATCAGCCCGTCTCATAATGGCCTCTCTGATAAAATCATTTATCTCCAGCACCTCATACAATCCCATTCTGTCGTAATAACCGCTTCCTCCGCATTCGGGACAGCCCTTCCCATAGAAAAAATCTTTATGGTCCTCCAGTACATCCTCGGGTAAAATATTCTTTAAATTTTCAAATTCTGCTTCGGTAATTTTTTTCTCCACCTTACAGTGCGAACAGATCATTCTTATTAGACGTTGACCAATAGCAATATTGACGGTTGATGCTACTAAGAATGGCTCTACACCCATATCCAGCAATCTAGGAAGCGTAGTAGCTGCATCATTCGTATGAAGCGTTGATAGTAACTGGTGACCGGTCAAAGCGGCATTCACCGCAATGGATGCAGTTTCCTGATCCCTTATCTCCCCTACCATTATTACATTGGGGTCTTGCCTTAAAATAGATCTCAATCCGGCTGCAAAAGTCAATCCTGTTCTTGAATTCACCTGTATCTGATCTATTCCTTCAAGAGAGTACTCCACCGGATCTTCAATTGTTATTACGGATACCTCTCTGGTATTAACCTCCTTTAGAATAGTATATAGAGTGGTTGTTTTTCCCGAACCGGTCGGTCCGGTTGCAAGTATCATTCCGTGCGATCTTTGTATCGCTCTTCTTATCTTCGCTCTGTCAAAATCCGTAAGAGCAAGATCATCTAGTTTTGATATCCTTGTCTGTTCAGCAAGAAGACGCAAAACAGCATTCTCTCCATAGTAGGTCGGAATTATTGAAACACGAACATCGAATTGTCTAGCTGGATTTGCAATAACAATTCTAAAACGTCCATCCTGGGCTGCCTGATGCTCGTCCGTTCTCATACCCCCTAAAACCTTGATTCGGGTGATAATTCCCGACTGTATTCCTTTCGGAAAATTAAAAACATCATGAAGAATACCGTCTATTCTCAATCTCGCTAATAGTTTCTCCTCAAAAGGTTCCAGATGAATATCCGATGCTCTGGCTAAAAAGGCATATTCCATCATACTATCAACAACACCTATAATAGATATCTCCGATTCGGGTACCCTGAGCATTCCATCTATCTTATCTTTAATATGGTTCGGAACTTCAATAGATGTTTTAGCACTCGCCTTCTGTTCAGTTTTGACCCCAGGCTCTTTTAATACTACTCCCCTAGACGGAGCGGCTGAGGCTTCTTCTATAGGTATCTCCCTTTTTTCACTTTTTAGTATTCGGCCGACCTTTTCAACAATTTCTTCCGTATTTGCAAGCGCCTTGATCAGATAAAAATTAGCTCCAAGTTTTAATGTCTTCTCTATTGTTTTTGGATCTCCCAAATTAAAAAGGACAACAACCGGCAATTTGATTCTGTCATAAGACTTTCTGATTTGTTCTAGAAAATCATATCCGCTGACCTCCCCCCTCAATGGAAGATCCAGCAAAACTAGAGAGAACTCCCGCTTAGAAACCTTATCTAAGGCATCTTTTCCGTCATATACGCTGATTGCTTCATATCCGGCATTAGAAATCTTTTCGGCCAAAAGCTCAGCCATAAATATATTATCTTCAACAATCAAAATAGATCCTAATTTTTCAACTGTTCTCGGTTTAAAAATAACCATAGATAATTTAACTATACCTTACTAAGCTCTAGCTTGATCCTTTCGACTATCTTATTCAGGTCATCTGTCTTTTTGATATGACCGGAGGCACCTATATCCCTGGCGAATTTATCATCCAACGGAGCATCCGAAGCATTTGCCTCGCCGAAATTGGTCAAAAAAACTACTTTGGTATTTATAGTATCGGGATTAGCTTTTATCTGGGTCAAAGCTTCNATTCCATTCATCTCCGGCATCTGAACATCCATAAGAACAAGGTCTGGTTTTATTTTTTTGACCATATCTATCCCCTCTTTTCCATTTACTGCTTCCTTGAAACAAAAACCGCAGGCCTCAAGTTTGGTCTTTAGTATTTCCCTAAAACTCGTATCATCATCGATGCACAAAATTGTGTATTTTCCGTCTTTATCCATCTTCAAAGGGAACAGATTGCGGCACTATTACAGCCACACGCCGTATGATTATCAATAAATTCAGTTACAGCACAGCAACCAACAGCCATGGTCTTGAATATATTAAATATCAATATAGACACCCTAGTGTATATAATAACACAAAAGAGAGGCTGACAAATCCTGAAATATCAACTGTGGATTTACGGAATTTGTACATCCTGATATAATAAAGAGGTAATATAACTTATATACTTATGGAAAAAGAAGTCTTAGTGCGGGACATGATGACAAGAAAAGTTATTTCCGTATTTCCGGAAACATCTGTTATTGAGGCTGCTAAGATGATAAGCGACCATAATTTTGATGGTATTCCGGTAATTGATAAAAATAATAAATTAATTGGTATATTGACAGAATATGATCTGATAACCAAAACTTCTTCTATCAATATGTCTTTTCTGCAAAGAATTATCTATGATATATACAATGCAAATAAGGATTCCGAAGGGAGGCGTGACGAAAAGAGCCTGAACGATATGACCGTTAAAGACATAATGAATCCGGAACCCCTATTTCTAAAAGAGGATGCAACCTTCAATCAGATTATTGAGGCTTTCGTCGCACATCACAAAGTAAACCCAATACCGATAATAGATAACGACGGTAAATTGGTAGGTGTCGTAAGCAGATTTGACGTCCTCCGACCCCTAAATCTTCTTGGTTATCACACTAATAAATAACATGGCAAACTCGGAATTTACATCAAAAGTACTGGTTAAAGATATCATGACCAAAGAAGCAATAACGGTGCATTCGGATACTACGCTTCTTGAAGTTGCAAAAATACTTGCAGAACATAATTTTGACGGTGTTCCTGTCACAGACAACGACAATCGCCTAGTCGGACTTGTAACTGAGTATGACCTTATTAATAAAACATCGGCCGTTCACCTCCCTACCCTTCAGGTAATCTTAAGAAATCTTCCACAGTTTAAACAAGAAGAGGTGCATTTTCAGCAGGAAATATTATCTCTTAAAGTCACCGACATAATGAATAAAGAACCTATCACCCTCACCCAAGATGCAACATATGAAGAAGTCATTAAGCTTTTTCGGGAGCACCATCGTGTTAATCCTATCCCTGTTATTGATAGTGAGCATAAAGTAGTCGGCGTAATAAGCCGTTTTGATGTCCTTCGCCCGTTCCATATCCTTCAGGGAGTATTAAAATACTTTTAACCTACACAATATAAAACAACCCCGCCATGGCGGGGTTGTTTTATATTTAAGAACTCAAGCTCGTGGAAATTTTACACCAAAAGTACTTCCCTTTCCTTCACCTTCTGACTCGACCCAAATATCTCCCTTATGCGCAGCTATTATTTGACGAGCAATATAAAGCCCCAGTCCAAATCCCCCTACTTTTATCTCAGATCTGTCCCTGCTAAATTCTTCAAAAAGATGGGGTAAAAGTTCCCTTGATATGCCGTGGCCGGAATCTGATACATAAATGAATACATAGCCCTCTTTAATCTCGACGGTAACCTTAATCCATCCGGTATCCGTATATTTTATCGCATTTTCAATAAGATTTTGAAAAACCTGTCTTAGCTTCTGTGGATCAGCGCTTATGAAAGCATTCTCAACCAAAGGAACCAACTCCAACCAAAGCCCTTTTTTATCAGCTAAAGTTTTAAGATCTATTATAATATTTGATGCCAAGCCGATAACATCTATCCTTTCCATCCTGTAATCCATCTTCCCTTCCTCTATTTTACGCAGATTGAGCAAGTCACTAACTAGACTTATCATCCTATCGGCAGAGTCTTTTATCTTAACGGCTGTTTCTTTGATTTTATCGGAAGCCTCTCCAAGAGAGCCGTCGGAGATCAATTCGGCATATCCCTTAACCACTGCCATTGGTGCCTTAATCTGATGGGATGCAAATGATAGAAATTGCGACTTTAACTGATCAAGCTCCTGTAGCTTCTTATTGGCCATCTCGAGTTGATTGGTCAAGGCCTCTAATCTTTCTCTCTGCTCAACTTCTCTTCTGACGCCACTAATTAACAAGATACCGAAAGATAGCACTAGTAAAAATACTCCTGACCGCAATATTATTGTTACGATATCCTGGCTAACAACAATCTCAATTAAAGTCACCGTTGCCAGTACAAAAGTTAATATTTCTGTCATGATTATTTTTACATTCATCAAATGATGCCTAAATATTGCATATGCAGTCAAACTAATGAACGGCAGAATAAAGGCCGCGCCCATTGGAATAAACCTTACATCATTTAAAATTGCCGGTAGAGCAAAATTAAAACAGATAATAAGGGAGAACATGATTATCGTTCCTACTAAAATATATTTAAACTGTTTTTTCTCAATACTTGAGCCCCTAAGAAGCCTAAAAATAAGTAAAGCCACGCTGGATAGAACTAATCCTACGGAGACTACACCAAAAACCGCGATTCCTGGACCATTTTCAATCCTCAGAATCCTCCCGGCCGAAGATATCTCGACTACTCTATTAAAAACAAGGGGGGTAAGCGTTAAAATAGCGGTAAAAATTACCAACGGAACCAAAAAAAGTTTATACTTTGCAGAAAATTTAATTTTTTCATATGGAAATACATAAAATAATTGAAAGATGAAAAATGCCTGCCAAACCGCAAAGAAGATAACTAAACGTTGCAAGATTAGTGCCATCTCGACAGATCTCACATTATAGGTTGCATAATTAATTATTCCCCAAAAAATAGTGACTAGTGAAAATAATAAAAAAGTTTTATTCGTAATACTTTTACGATTATTAAAATAGACGGCAAAACCAAGTATCCCCGCAGCTGCTACGGAGATACCGACAGATAATAAATCTAAATTAATTAATCTATCCATGGCTAATCTAATAATTATATACTTAAATACCGTCGTGTCCTATGGTGGGCATTTTCCGCGAAGAACGGGCACTCGGCGGACTTGCATGTCCGATCCTGAAGAACGTCGCAATCGTGCCGTTTTTCACACCAAATGATTGACGCATGATATTATAATTTATCTCAATAATCTTTCTGTGGTTCGGTGAAAAAATATCAGCCTCACTGGCAAAAACTCGTTGAGCCGCAAAGACTAAGGCTGTTACAGGTTGAAATGCAAGACCGTATTGAGTCGATTTCAGCCAAATACGCTGCATGATTCGTCCGGCATTAATAAAATCAACGTCAGTCTCATTATCTATGACCACAGCTCCCAAAACCGCCCCCGTAGAATAAAGTTTGGCATCATCGTTAACAATCAATTTCGGAAGTCCCAGTACCTTAAAAAGTCTCATTAGGGACCAATGGCTTGCCAAATAAAAAGCTGCTTTTTGTGGTAATGAGAATTCCATTGTCCCGATATAGAGACCTTCTTTTATTCTTTTTTCCTCTTTCTCTGTCCAGACAACATCGTGAAAAAGCAAGGCATGAAGCTTCTTATTCTCAAGAATGACCTGCTCAATACTGGCAACCGCCCTTCCCACCGCCAATTTAGACCCCGATTCTTCAACAAATTTAAGGGTCATATATTCTTCCAGCTTCATGCCCTTAACAACTGAAGATAAATCATTCCTCTGCTCCTTATCCAGAGGAGCAGACTGATATTTTTTTCTATTTGTACATCTTTGGAATATCGCCCTATAAAGATAATCATTTTTTTGTTTTATTTCAGTAAGATCAATTGATGCCACATGATCCGGCAAGCCACTCTTAGGAAATAATGTAATTTTTGGATCGTAGCCATATTTAGAAGATCCGATAACAATGTTTTCAATTAATGCTCCATGCGCTAGATAAGATCCCCTTTGTTTAAAATTAAGGATTGGATTATCCTTCTTTGGTAAATTGAAAATATCAATTCTATTATCTCCAATCTCAAAAATCCAAGGCTGAGAATTGTCACCCGATGGCGCCTGTACACCTGCCAGCAGTATTTTTTTTATATCCTCCTTATAACTCATAACTTATGCTTCGTCATCTTGCGGATGAATTTGAAGAAAGCGATTTTACGAGGAAACCAGTTACGCTTATAATCAGACTCAAAGATAGAATCAAGGCTCACTACATAACGGCCGGATTTAATATTCGGGGATTTGATAATAATGCGTCTGGCTAAATAAGCTAGCACAGTTCCACATAGATTAGCAGCTGTGCCGAGCTGGGGCCATGAATAAAGAGTCTTCCCTACTTCAACAACAGAATCAAGCATCCGAGGAACGGCAAAATTTGCACCAGCTATTTTCGCAGCCACCCCGGGCCAATCCTTTGGATTCATGCACTTAATTTTCTCTGGTGTCAAACTACCGATTAATCCATGGAGCATTGGATAGCTTTGTTTGATATCATATCTTTCAATATCAATAATCGCCCCGTCACCGTTATCAGTTCCCATAATAACGGGTATCTTCCGCTTTTTTGCAAGCTCTCTTATCTTAAGCTTCCAATACGGATGATCCATTTCTTCACACAAAAGATCCGTGCCATTCAAAATATTTTCAGCATTATTCTCATTTACACCATCAGTATAGACTTCAACCTCAGCATAAGGATTCAGCTCATATATCTGACGCGCTACAACAATTGCTTTGTTTATCCCAACTTGCACCGAACTGCCCCGGATACGGTTCAGATTATCACCAGAAATCGAATCAGGGTCTGCAATTTTTATATGACGCGCTCCTCCGGTAAGTGCAATCATTATTGCAATATGCGAACCGACACTCATGCCTAGGACCGCAATTGTAGCATTGTAAAAAATTTCCTGCTCATCTTTACTGATCAAATAGCGATTTCTGCCCGTTCGAAGTTCCTGATGCATATCATCGGATAGGAAATGAACGGCAGTATTAAGCCATGAATAGTAAAACCAATTTCCCGCTCCATTAGAATCATTCCCTGTATGCCCTGCATAAAATTTTTCAAAGTCATTCTGATGGTTTTTATCAAAGCGGTACTTAGGATTTCTAAGCAAAAAAAGCTCTTCAAGATTATTCTTATACTGGTCAACAACCTTAAGGCCCGGGTATTTCATCTCTAAATTCATTACTTCGATTGGAGATACAGGCACCGGCTGCCATAATTTTCTATCGTTCATGGTTTATATTTATTTATTTTCCTTACTAACCCATTTCTGCTTACCTCCGGACCTGAAATATGCGGAATGTTCATGTGGCCAGAACACTACATGTGGCCGCAATGCTTCAGGATAGTCTGCATATGTTTTTCTGTATTCAGAATTCTCGTCAAGAAGACATTCAATAACCATCTCTTCTATTAATGTCTTTAACTTCTCTGATTTATGAATATTGGGTTTTAATTCAATGTTAAGCTCAAAAAATTGATTTGCCCTATGATCATATCTAGTTATCATCGTAAATTTGCCCGTTAGGCTCCCATTAAATTGTCTTCTCAATAAAACTCTCCTAATGGGTTCGGGATATAACTGAAAAGCAAAAAGGCTTATGGATAAATCCCTACGCTCATACACATAAACAAATGGTAAACGCCAGACTGTATTTTCTATTGTGGCCGTCTTCAATTCTTTGATAAGATCAATGCCAGATTCTTTTACCTTATCAATCATTGTCTCATAACCAATGATACCCCCGTAATCTTTTAGATCGTAACGGACCAAGGGTAGACCCGAGAAAGAAGAACATAAAAGATTCTCACTAACTTGTTCAAAGAAAAATAATTCCGGGTCAAATTGACATAAAGTTGGCAATTTATTTTTTTTCGGAAAAATATTTTCGTAAAGCATGGGACTTTTCTTAACTGCGATCCTCCTGATAAGAATTGAGATGGGAGTTTCATAGGCAAGCGTGCCTTGATCAACGGTACCGTAGTGATTTAGCGTGCCACGATAAATATCTTTAAGTCCCGTTTTTTGGATAATATAATCTCTAAATTCTTCACTAAATCCTTCCGCGGAAAACACAAATTTAAGATTATATTTTTTCCAATCAATACCGCATAATAATCCCTCATCAATAACATCTTTGAGAAATGGCCCGTAGCAACCTACTATAATCTGGTCAAATGCCTTGCCAAATTTTTTGATTGCATTAATTATCTCTTTTTTATCTACACTTGTAGTTATTATGCTTAAATGATACTTACCGCGCTCCGCAATTGTTTTAATTGCTTCATAGGTAAATAGGCCTCCTATCCATACTCCCATCGGAAAGGCATCTATATACAGAGTGGCCCTATGCCGAATGTCAAAATTTGTAAGAAGATAGAGCTCGGCAATTGCAGCATACTGAAGATCCTGCGCTCTTTCTCGTGGAAAATAGAATGGTTTGCCGGTCGAACCAGAAGTCGCCGAAATCACCCATCTTCGATTTTTAAATTGTCCGTCCCAGCATAACTTTTCGAGAGGATATTCTTTTAAATAATTATCTTTATCAATAGTCTGGACTTGTCGGAAATCAGCCATACTCCTGATCTTCAAAGAATCTACTTTATTCTTTTTTAGAAAATCTTTATAGGCTGGCACTCGTTTTGCCATTTCTTGAAAGAGTTCCAGCACCCTCCTCTCCCCCGCCTTTATCCAGCTCCTTTCAGATGTAATTCTTAGTGCTTTTAGCAACCGTGATGGATTGTTATATTTTTTGGGTAGGTATAAATGCTCGTTCATAGCTATATAAGCTTATTGAATATCTCTTCAGCCATTTCATCCGCTATCAAGTTCGTAGGCCGACCCTGTCTTTCGCTTTCTTCGAGAATTCTATTAATATTTTTTTTTATACAACCAATACGCTTGATAATTCTTTCATTGCTTCTGTCCTTATGCTCATATTCATCAACAACACTTATCAAACCTCCGGCATTAACGGCATAGTCAGGAGCATATACTATTCCTTTCCTATAGATAAGCTCTCCCGTCTCCCGAGAATCAATCTGGTTGTTAGCCCCGCCAGCGATAATCCGAGAGCAAATATTAGGTACGGTTTTTTTATTCAACGTATAGTTTATGGCACAAGGCGAGAACACGTCAACTCTTTGCAGATGTATCTCTTGAGTACTGACGATTTTAACTTCTGGAAATTCTGCCCTTACAGTTTCTAATCTTTCTCGATTAGTATCCGCTACAAAAATCTTATCGGCAAGAGGATATATCAAATTAAGCAAAGCTAATCCTATCTTACCAATGCCTTGAATCGCAAAGCTCCTCCCTGAGATATCACTATTGCCAAATACCCTTCTTAGACATTCCTCTATACCTATCAATAATCCTTTCACCGTATAATCAGTTGGATCTATGTTATTACCTACAAAATAAGAGCTGTAATTAAGCATAACCCTGATATCTTCCCGACAAAAGCCCATATCTGTTCCAGTAATAAACCTACCCTCTAGTTGATTAACTCCTTGCGCATATCTTTTTAATAAAGCCCGCCTCTCAGCTTCAGACATTTCATCTAGGGTTTTTTTTGCCATAATCACACCCTTAGCTCCTCCATAATTAACACCTGCCAAAGCTGCCTTATATGACATGAGCCTAGAAAGCCTAAGGGCATCATCAATTGCATCTTCTTTATCCTTATAATACATGAATCGGGTTGCCCCAAAAGATGGCTCTCCTAAACCACAGCGGTGAATTGCAATAATAGCATCCAGCCTAACTTCCGAATCAATAATATTCAAAGCTAACTCATGATTGTCAAATTCCGAACTTCTTTTAAACATATCTCCTCCCAAGATACTAAGCCCCTTAACACTCTTGTGCCTTAGCATCTTCTTTAAATTTTCTAACCAAGTTTTATTATCAGTATTCACTATAGACAAAATAAATATCATAGCCGCCTGTATAAAGTATAATTGTTCCTAGCCTAACCGCAACTCTTGTGCTCCATTAAATTAATTTTGCACCTCTACAATTCTTAAATTTTGACTGCAGCTTTCTAAAAAATCTTCAAAATACTATCCGGTATTCTTTAGATTTTTTAGTTCGTTTCGCCTAAAATTTAGGAATTCTTCAGTCACAAAACTAAATTAACGAAGCACTGGGTCTTTTATTTCAAAATATTTTATGCTACACTAATCCTACCGTAAATGCCAACATATCTTAGAGTAAACAACCAAATACGCAGCCCCGAACTTCAGGTTATTGATGACCAGGGAAAACAGCTCGGAGTTATGCCTACCTTTGAAGCCCTCAGACTAGCAAAGGAGAGAGACCTAGATTTAGTAGAAGTAAGCCCCCAGATGAAGCCTCCTATTGCTAAAATCATGGATTATGGTAAATATATGTATCGCAAGGAAAAGCAGGAGAAAGGCTCAGTAAAACAGAAGGACCAGAGCATAAAAACGGTCAGGGTAGGATTTAAAACCGGCGTTCACGACCTAAAATTCAAATCCGAGCAGATAGACCAGTTTCTAAAGGAAGGCCATCCGGTTAAGATAGAGCTCACCTTAAGAGGCAGAGAAAAGGCTATGGCTCACATGGGAAGAGAAAAGTTAGATACTTTTTTGAAGCTTATAGCCGAACCTCATGTACCCATGAATCCTATTACCCGATCCCCTTATGGATGGACCACTACGGTAAGAAAAGACACAAAAAAGTAAGTTTTGTTCGCGAACGAAGTAAACGGTAACAAAAGTTACCCCTCACCATCTGGAATTACAGCAACGGTTTTAGAAGGTCCTAAGGCGAAGCCGCCTTACGCCTGCCTGCCGGCAGGCATGGCTCTGGTAATGTGATAGCACATGCTTTGAGCCCAGATGGTGCGGGGTGACGAGTTTTGTGAGCTGCTCGGGCTGCTCAAAGACTCGCACTTCCTCGCAGACAAAATCGTCATGGCAAAGACAAATAAATCATTTCTAAAAAGAATTAAGATTACCGGAACAGGTAAGATATTAAAACGCCCGCCGGGACAGAATCACTTTAACGCCAAGGACAGTGGTGTTAGTGGCCAGCGTAAACACGGCAATGTTACGGCCCCCAGAGAGATGCGGGATAAGGTTAAGGCATTAATCAGATTCTAGAGAATTAGGTGATAGGCTAGAACCTAAGAACCTAAGAACCTAACCATGACAAGAGTAAAACGAGGTACAACTCAACACGCCCGCAAAAAAAGACTCCTTAAGCACACTAAGGGCTATATGTGGACCAGAAAGTCTAAGCTTAGACAGGCTAAAGAAGCCACGCTTCACGCCTGGTCTTTTCAGTTTGCCGATAGAAAAAAGAAAAAAAGGGATTTCCGAAGATTATGGCAACTCAAGATAAATGCAGGTGCCAGAGAAAACGGTATCTCCTACTCCAAACTGATTGATAAGCTTAAGAAGGCAAATATAGAATTAGACCGAAAGATACTGGCGGACTTAGCAGAGCATAATCCTGAGATATTCAAGAAGATTATCTCCCAATAGTCTCAGCTCAGCTCATACCTAAACGGCTCACACATGTGAGCCGTTGATTTCTGTGTCATCGCCGTAACCATTCTTGCAATGATAACAGAATAGAAATTTTCCGGTTATTTTATTAAAAACTCTTTATATCTCAAGATTAATATGGTTTTAGGTAATTAAAAAGTGGCTTAAGCCACTCATAATCCCCACTTTATTCTTTCTTTTCGTTCTTGTTCTTCTTTTCTCCACTCTGCTAATTTTGATTTTGCCTCTTCTATCTCCTTGTATCTCTTTTGGGCTTTTAGGTATAATCCGTTGAACTCTTTTTCCCATTCGCCAGGAATAAATGATTCTTCGCCTCCACCAGCCATATAAAAAACTCTTATTCCGTTATATTTAACTTCCCTGTGAAATCCACCCATTGTTCCATCGCTACCGCTGCATTCTATACTGTAATTTTCGATCCAAAACCTCTTATTCTCGAACCTCCATACCACCGTCTCGCAACCATCTTTTCTGCTCTCAGTTTTATTGCCTAATACGGTTGCAATATGGGCTGTTTTCCCATTAATATTCTTATCCTCCATTTCCTTTTTTTGTTCGGCAATCTGTTCGGCAAGAGTTTTCTTTGCCATAAAAGCCCTCCCTTAAAGAACTTGTCTAATATTTAACATACTTAAATCGTAATTACAAGCCCAATAAAAAACACCATTTTCTAGTGTCTTTTGTGAGAAAAGTTTTTCATTACTTTGATAGGCTCAGCACGAGTCACCTTGCTTCGCACTCCATAGCTTTAGCGAAGAAGGGGGCAGGATTTAGAGTTTGTAAGTTTTTTCATTCCGACGCTCAATATTTATAATAGAAATGCCTAGTTTACGTTTATAAAAAATAATCCTTATTTTGCCCTTACGCAACCTAAAAATATCGGCATAACCTTGTAATTTTTTAATATCCAGACTACGCCAATCCAAAGAAATTATTTTTTCGATTAAAGCTTCAAGGATAACTCTCTCTTCTCTACCGAATCTCCCTAGAAGCTTTCTAAGAGTTGGCATTTAATTTGCGGAGTTCCCTCAAAACTCTTTTAGCATCGATGCCATTTTTACTTATCTTGGTAAAATCAGCTACGGTTTGCCACTCTTCTTCAGACTCGGCAGGAACTAATTTAAAAATCGGCTTTGATTTTTTTACAACTATAAAAGACTCTCCTCGCTCAACTAGAGAGGCGTATTTCTGCATATTTTCTCGTAATTCTTTGAGGCCCAAAATGTTTGTTTTCATAATATACCAAGTTTATCTTAAGATTAACTTAAAGTCAAGGACTTATTGTGGAAAGCTTTGTTGTCTAGGATTTATACGTATTTTATCAAAAACCCGATCTTAATAGAGTTACCGGATTTTATTTAGATGCTTGCCCAGCCAAAGCCCTGACAGCTTTTTCGAGAATTTGAACTCTTTTTTGAAGATTTGAGATATCGTTTTATTCAAAACGCCTGAGGATATCGTGAGCCTCGTCAACATGATATTCAATCTGTCCAAGTCTTTGTTCAATTTTTACTATATCTATTTTGGTCGCCATCCTATCCTCCACATGATCAAGCCGCTTATCATTACTTTCAAAACCTTTGGCCACCATATTAGCCAAGTCTTCTAGGGTTGTTCCTTTGTTATTCTTAGTCATATGTTTAGATTATCAAATTAAAATAAAAGTATCAAATCAACAATATCGGGCCAATCCCCCTTCGCCAAGGCTTCGGCGGGACACGGTAGTGAACATTGCTTCGCCCTCTGGAGCTTTACGCGCTCGTGCTGCGTAGCGAACTTCGCAGAGCAGTGAAGGAGGGTTAATTCCCGATTCATACGCATTCAGTCAATAATGCTGGAAATGATGGTTTACACTGACTTGTGGTGAGCATAGTCGAACCAGCTTAGTCGAAGTGCATATTGGCAGATTTAATTTAACACGGTTTTCAGTAATTAAAAAGCCGGGGTTACCGGCGAATCATAGGAGCTAAAGTCCTCTTCTTGATTTTTCTGCCTTGAGCTCTCTGTCATAGCTCTCAACATCAAAACATAGTCCATAGTCATCCCACTGACCGTGTAGGTCTTTAAGGGCTGCAAGCAATTCCTTATCACTCATCTTTTTCGTTTCCTCGCTAATAAAAATAAGAAATCGTCTATGGTAATCTTCGAACATTGACCCTCCTGTTAGGTAAACCGCATTTGCCATATTATACCAAAAATCAAATAAAATGCAAGGCCAAGTTTTCCATTCCCCTTGCCGAGCTCCGCCGTAGCCTTGGCGTAGGCGAGGCCCCTCCGAAAAATTAATTTTCGGAAAACCCTCGGTAACTATTGGCAACGTCTGACGTCGCCAATAGTTAATTAAATATACAGCAGAGGCTATCGAGTCTAACTCGATAGCCTCGTCACTCGACTTCTTGCGAAGCCGAGTTTGACTCGGCAGCGCTTAGCAGAATTTCTTGGAACTCGATTGAAGAAATGATTCTAAGGTGGAAATATAATTTCAGTATAGCAGGTTTAATAAATTAAAACTGCCACCCTTGAGTGGCAGCGACCAGAATGTTACTTCTTGGCAATAGAGACGAAACATGCTCGGAACATCGCAACAAGTTCCTTGTGAGCAACCTCACGATTGATGGTCATTCCTCGACCGATGTACTTATACCAGCGGATATCGATATCCTGATAACGGAAGTTGGGCAACACTGTTGCACAAGTCAGTGTATGACCTTCGGGGCCAAGTTTATTGGCTTCACACCAAGCATTCAGTACTTCATCATAGCCACAGTCACAGTGAACAGCACAGCCAGCCGTACCGTCCAGTTTGCCATTTTCTCTACAGAATTGCTCGTTGGCTTTTTCATGGGCTTCGCTGGTCTTACGCCAATACTTCTTATCTCTTGCGGATGAATGTTGTGCTCGCCATTCTTTATCCCACTTTCCCCACTTCTCCTGAAAGCAATCGGACTTATGTTTGATGGTTTGGCTGAACTCACCTAGTTTGTTCTCCCAGCCACAATCACAATCACCCCAGTAGTAGGGTCTCATTTCAAAAGTGCCATTCTTAAAATCTTGACCATAGCCCCATTCCCCACCAAGACAACCATGGGCTTGATTTTCAGGGTCTGACTTACCCAGTCTTTCTGAAAGTTGATACAGTTTCTCGGCAATATAACGTTCGTGTTCACCGAGACCAAATTCACCATAAGCATTGCCGAGCATTGCCTGATTGAACGGTGCTTCGTAGGGCTGCTGTTGCTTTTGGGCCGCCCTAGAACCATCCAGTACATTAGGCGGAAGAACTACCATGACTTCGGTTTCTGAATTCACAAGGCCTCCTCTTCACTTTTTAAAGTAACAACAAAATAGCATATTAATATGCCTATGTCAAGGTCTTGCGGTCTTTTCCAATGGAACACCTCGGAAACCTTTTAAAATCTAGACAAGGCCTGGATTGCCTAGAATTTGAGTTGAATATTTTTAGACATCGCAATCCTTTTAATGGAACACCCAAATATCCACTTGATTACAAGTTTATTTGATAGTTGAGATAGTTAAAATCCTCTCTAGCAGCCCCGACGGGATTTGAACCCGTATTAGCGGAATGAAAATCCGCTGTCCTAACCGGGTTAGACGACAGGGCCATTACCTTTTAAAATTTTAGCATTTTTTTGAAAAAAATCAACCAAAATGCTACTATGGCTAAACTATGAAAATTATTGGTATTGAAACATCGTGTGATGAAACTGCCATATCGATAATCGAGGTAAAATCTAGGCAAGTTGGAGTTTTATCAAATACTATCTCGTCCCAGATAAAACTTCACGCAAAATACGGCGGAGTCGTACCAAATCTGGCCGCTCGAGAACATGTTAAAAATATAAGACATGTTTTTAGAACTTCCCTCAAAGAAGCTCGGGTAAAAGATTTTAAAAAAGATATAGATATAATTGCCGTAACTCGCGGTCCAGGACTTGGTCCTGCCCTATTAGTCGGCATTGCCTTTGCTAGAGCAATAGCCTGGAAATATGACAAACCGTTGATTGGCACGAACCATCTTGAAGGACATATCTACAGCAACTGGCTACCGCCAATTGCAAATCCTAAATCCAGAATCCTAAATCCTAAAAATATTTTCCCTGTTCTGAATTTAATTGTATCGGGAGGACACACAGAGCTAGTGCTAATGAGAAATTATGGGAAATACAAACTTATCGGGGAAACACTTGATGATGCAATCGGCGAAGCATTTGATAAGGTTGCCCGCCTCCTGAAGCTGGGCTACCCCGGAGGACCTCATATTGCTCAGCACGCTGAGCAATATTCGCGGACTATCGCAGACTCAACACTGAAAAATACAGAATATAAGCTAACAGACTATAAAAAAGTCAGTATAAGCCCGGGTTCTGGTCAGCATAAGTCCGTACTACAAATCGAATTCCCAAGACCGATGATTAAATCGAAGGATTTTAATTTCAGTTATTCTGGTCTAAAGACAGCAGTTCTCTATAAAGTCAGAGACTTAACGAACGCTGGCATTAAAATAAATAATAAGATTATAGATGAGATTTGCTACGAGTTTCAGAAAGCGGCAGTTGACGTAATTCTTTATAAAACCCTGAAGGCTGCGAAGGAATACAAGGTTAAGTCTATATTTCTCTCCGGCGGAGTATCGGCAAACAAACACCTCCGAGCAGAGCTTGAAAAACTCGCAAAAACAAATGGTTTTAACTACCATCAGCCAGGGATGGAATATACAGGTGATAATGCCTCTATGATTGCGATGGCTGGATACTTCAATTATAAAAATAACCCCGCCCTTTCAAGAAAAGGCGGGGCAAGCTGGAAGTCGGTTGAAATGGATGCAAACCTTAGTTTCTAGAATATCTATTCTTGGACTGCTTTATCTCCTAATCTTTTTATCGAGTACCATACACGTCTAACCACTCCCAGAGATGTAAGCGGAGCTGGTAATCCCTCTGCTTCATATACTTCCCTGTCATATAATGGGAGAATCTCCCCACATATATTACACCTTAAAAACAATAGTCCATCTCTCATGGCGTCACTCGTATATCCATGAGGATAGTCAATCACCGAATCCTGGCATTCTTTACATCTAAAGATATAAAATCGCGAATGTCCGACCCATCCAGGCATTGTAAATAATCCCACACAACGAGGCTTATGCGTAGTACCATTCTTATCTTCTCTTGAAATCATATATGTAGCCAGAGAACTAGCATCCAATACTGGCTTACATTCCGTACAACCGCTTTCTGAATGCTTCTTCGGCAAATCATCTTTAGTCGCCGGGTATCTTTTTCCATCTATAACCTTAATCCACTCTTGTTTTAGGTACACACATATGGCGGATTAATTAATCGATATATTCTCTTAAATATTGATTCGGTGTTTTGCCGTTTAAACCGCAGTGCTCAAGGTCATTGTAATACATATTCCATCTTTTTAGCTTTCGTTTCAAGTCATTAATATCTTTAAAGATATTTTGTTCATAGAATTTCTCCTGGTCTTCTCTGTGGCTCCGTTCTACCGTGCCATTCTGAGCCGGCTTACCCGGATCAATCAGATAGTGAACAATATTGTTTTCATTACAGAACCGATCAAAAGAATGTACTCCTTTCGGTATTAGATCTAACTTTTTGTAAGTTCCGGTATATCGATTAGTAAAGATGGCTCCATTATCAGTTTTAACAGCTTGGATTGGGTGTTTGAATCGTGACATCACTGCTTTTAAGAACAATCTTGAATTCCAGCCATTCTGTTCGTCATACACTTCCATATGCCTCCACCTGGAAGCTGTATCAATGGCCGTATACTGATAATATCGTTTGCCAGCTATCTTTCCGGGGACATACTTAACATCTATCTCAACTAGCTCACCAGCCTTACGCTCTGCTCTGATATACTTGTATTTTATCTTTTTAATACGGTATTTTCTCACAAGCCCTTCCTTCTTCAATATCTTTCCGACTGTTCTTTCGTGCAGATGAATACCTTCTTTTTCTAGCTGCCAATGTATCTTTTTGGCACATTTCTTGGTATCCTTTCTGATCTCAACGACTCGTTCTTTAATCCTGATTGCAGTCTCAATACGATATCGCTTCGGTTCAGTTGATTTTGGCTCAAGACCAGCTTCACCATGCTTACGGTATTCAGATACCCAGCGCTCAAGACTACGCTTACCGTAAGGACAGACCCTTGCCGCATCAACTAATTTAATTGTTTTGGCTAGGATAGGAAGTACCCATCTAAGCCGCTCTTCTTTAATTGTTTTTGCCATACATATTGCCATATTCCGAGCTTACTCGGAAACCGCCATATGTGTGTACATATTACCCTCTCCACTAGACTCATGAACAAGATAATCATAAGACATATTGGCTTCTCTTGAATCCATTTCCGCCCTCTTTTCAAAATGCAATGTAATGAGTACCCATAGCTTATCATCAGCTATAGTAATGTCAAATACCTCATTCTTAATCCAAAAAAAACCGACCCCTGCAGAAGTCGGACGAACCAGATATTAATCCTAATCTCTGGACGAAAACTCAGACTTAATTAATTCTTTACAGAATCTCCAAAAATCGACAACCATATCGCCCAAAGTTATATCCAAATAGACTTTTTTCTTGCAACAATGGCACGTATAGTGTGGACATCCTTCTTTATGAATATAGTCCACTGAGATGCCGGAACACCGCTGGCATTCAAACATAAAAAAATCCTTATGCTCAACGAACTCCGACATGGTATACTTGCCAAGATTGATGGCCTTATCCTGAAATCTTAACAGTAAAGCTCCGCGCCTGACTTTATCCCATAAGCTTAAACGGCAAAATTCTATCAGGTGCCAGTTATCCAAAAGCAATATGCTCCTGCTATACAGCGGAACACACTCATTACACTTATGAACCATCATTGAAAAACTCCCATTTTTAAGCTACAATTACTGAAACTTTACTAAAGTTTTAGTGTCCATGTCAACTGAAATTCTAAAAGCCTACAACCCCAAAGAAACCGAGGAAAGAATATATAAGCTCTGGGAAGAGTCGGGTTTTTTTAATCCCGATAATTTACCCCTTCGACAAGCTCAGGGCAAGCCGACAGAAATTTTTTCAATGGTTCTCCCGCCCCCCAATGTTACGGGAATTCTTCACATGGGAAGCGCCCTAATGCTTGTAATTGAAGATATCCTTATCCGATATAATCGGATGCGCGGGAAAAAAACACTTTGGATTCCAGGCACTGATTCGGCAGCTATTGCTACACAAGCCAAAGTAGAAAAAGATGTACAAAAAAAAGAGAACAAAAACAGAAATGATCTGGGCCGTGAAGAATTACTAAAACGAATCAATGTATTTATTGATGAAAATAAATCAACAATTATTACCCAAATAAAATCCATGGGCTCATCCGTAGATTGGAGCCGTTACGCCTATACGATGGATGCTTCCCGCAATAATGCAGTTCAAACTGCTTTTGTCCGTATGTATGAAGCTGGCCTAATCTACCAAGGTAACAGGGTCGTAAACTGGGACCCTAAGGGACAGACTGTAATTTCTGATGATGAGATTGAATATGAGGAACGAAATACCACGCTGTACACATTCAAGTACTGGGCAGACTTCCCTATTTCCATATCAACAACGCGACCGGAAACAAAAGTTGGTGATACGGCCGTAGCTGTAAATCCTGAGGACTCCCGCTATAAAAAATATATCGGCAAAGAATATTCGGGTGAATTTGCAGGAACGAAACTCAATATAAAAATAGTAGCCGATAGAAATGTAGAAAAGGAATTCGGCACCGGTGCACTCGGCGTGACTCCCGCTCACAGTCACACTGACTGGGAAATATCCGAGCAGAATAATCTGCCTAAAATACAAGTAATCAATGAATACGCAAGAATGACCGAATCTGCAGGACCTCTTGTATCCGGTCTAAAGACCCTGGAAGCCAGAGAAAAAGTGGTTAACTGGCTCAAAGAGAATAATCTATTGACCAAGGAAGAAAATATAAAACATAATATCTCGCTGGCCCAACGCACTGGAGGTATTGTTGAACCTTTACCCAAACTTCAATGGTTCATTGCGGTTAATAAGAAATTTACAATTCCCCATTCAGAAATTCCGGGTATTGAATCAGGTGATAAGATAACCTTAAAAGACATAATGCGGACTGCGGTTGAAAGCGGAGCCATTAAAATTTTGCCAGAGCGTGAGGAAAAGAAATATTTTCACTGGATAGCTAATCTGCGTGACTGGTGTATCTCCCGTCAAATATGGTTTGGTCATAGAATACCCATCTGGTACAAAGGCGGTGAAGTTTTCTGCGGTAATACTCCACCATCCGATACAAGCTGGGGGCAGGATCCAGATGTACTAGATACGTGGTTTTCCTCTTCACTTTGGACATTCTCGACTCTTGGCTGGCCGGATGAAACGGATGATTTAAAAAAATACCATCCGACCACAATCCTAGAAACCGGATATGACATTTTATTTTTCTGGGTTGCGAGAATGATTTTAATGAGCGGATTTCACCTAGGTCAGGTCCCATTCAAAACTGTTTATCTTCATGGCTTAGTTCGCGATGAAAAAGGCAGAAAAATATCTAAATCGCTAGGCAATAATATTGACCCGCTCAAAATGATTGAGAAATATGGGACTGATGCCGTCAGAATGTCTCTGATTATCGGAACAGCTACCGGAGCTGATAGTAGAATTTATGAGAATAAAATTAAGGGTTACAAGCATTTTGCCAATAAGCTTTGGAATATTGCACGATTTGTTCTTATGAGCTTACCCAATAACAATAAATATCAAACCTCCCCCCTTACATCAGGGGACCAAAAAATTATAGATGAATTGAATGTCCTCATACACGATATCACCAAAGAAATGGACGAGTATAAATTCTATCTTTCGGCTGAAAAAATATACCACTACATCTGGCACACTCTTGCCGACAAAATACTCGAAGAATCTAAGGCGAAACTTGCAAGTGAAGATACAATGATAAGAAACTCGGCACAAAAAATGTTATTAGAGGTTCTTATGGTCTCCCTAAAGCTTCTTCATCCTTTCATGCCTTTCGTCACCGAAGAGATATACTCTAAGCTACCCCTAAATCCGCCAGCCGACGGAAAGAAACTGCTCATCATAGAAGACTGGCCTCAAGTTTAGAAATTAGGCATTAGCTATAAGGAATTGTATAATTAAGTAATGTCTCTCTCCTACGGTATTCTCCTTGCTTTTTTGGGATTTGTACCCAGTTTGGTTTGGCTAATTTTTTACTTTAAGGAAGATTGCCATCCTGAACCAAAATCTCTTCTTACTAAGGTATTTTTAATGGGGATTGTGGTTTCTCCATTTGCAGTTCTTCTGCAGATAACCGCCGTTAAATGTGGCGAGATTTCCATACTTAAAAATATATGTCTTCCCACCGGTATTTTATTACCGAACAGTCCTGAATTTTTTCTATGGTCAGCATTCGTAGAAGAAATNATAAAATTCTATGCAGTAAGATATATGGTCATGAATAACCCGGCATTTGATGAACCCGTTGATGCCATGATCTATATGATTACCGCCGCTCTGGGATTTGCCGCAATAGAAAATATCCTTATAGTTTTTCAGACTACACCTGATGGCATCCTGACGACAATAAATACTCTGACATTAAGATTTATAGGCGCGACCCTACTCCATGCCTTATCGTCGGCACTTTTGGGCTACTTTCTTGCAATGTCATGGTTCTTTCAGAACCACAAAAAAAAGATATTGTTTGTCGGTATATTCATAGCTACGATATTCCATTTTACCTTCAACATAGTGATATATGGATTACAGGGACAGATTGTTGCCCTTCTCTATACAACATCTCTCCTCCTGGGAATGGCGTTTCTTGTATCAATTCTTTTTGATCGGCTTAAAGACCGAAGAATACCAATACCTACCTCCCATCTTTAATCGTTTATTTCTTTTACCATTTCTGATAGAATACAATTATGAATTATTCAGACGATCAATACATAGAAGCAGAGCTGGCATCCCACAAAGGAGCAAAGAAAGAAGATAGTGAGGGCTATCTCACTATTGATGTTTTTAAAGACGGGGATAGTATCATCATCCAATCTACTGTTGCCGGCACCGATCCCAATGATATTGATATTTCTATAACCAAAGACATGGTAGTAATAAAGGGGCATCGCTTGCCAACCGAAAAAGTAGACCCTTCCGATTACTACCATCGTGAACTATATTGGGGTTCTTTTTCCCGTTCAATTATCCTTCCAGCCGATATCGATCCCGACCATTCCAAGGCTTCAATTAAAAACGGGATTTTAACCATTAAGATGCCCTGTTCCTAGGATGAATTCCCCAAATCCAAAACTGACCAGAACCATATTATATGCCGTCTTGATAGGCGGCAGTTTTTATTCAGGAACATTAATATATCCTTCATACCTTGAATCTACCAACAATCAGAAAGATATGAATATTGTTAGCGTAAAGGAGTTTAGGCCAATTCTTCAGAAAATAGTAAAAGATGACTTTTATTTAACGACTGATAATGAGGAAATAATTGTAAAACAAGATGAACAGAATAACTGGATAGAGGAATACACCCGAGTTTACTCAGGCAAAAAGGATTTGCGCATCAATCAATCTGCAATTTCAGAATATCTGGAATCTCTCGCCCCTCTTTTTGCTATAGAGCCCATAAACGCTAATTTAAAATATTCAGGGGATAAGGCTGAAATATTTAAACCTGCGGAAACCGGTCAAAGACTAGATATATCAAAAACTGTCTCGGCTATAAGTACCTCCCTTATGGCCGGCGAGAAGCACAGCAATCTGGTAGTAGAGATGGTGGAGCCGGAAATAACCCTCGAAAAAATAAATAATTTAGGCATTAATACTCTTATTGGTAAGGGAGAGTCGGATTATGGAAAATCTCCAGCATCCAGAATTCACAATATAAAGGTTGGAATGGCTAGATTTAACGGCACTATTATAAAACCCGGCGAAGAATTTTCTTTCAATAAAATACTTGGTGACGTCGATGAGGCAACCGGCTATCAGGCCGAGTTGGTGATAAAAAGCGGTAAGCTAATTAAAGAGTTCGGCGGTGGATTATGCCAGGTTTCTACTACAGTCTTCCGAGCCGCAATAAACACTGGCCTCCCCATTACGGAACGCAAGCCCCATTCTTTTTCGGTCGCCTATTACAATCCGCAAGGTTTTGACTCAACTATATATCCTGGCGTAGTGGATCTTAAATTTATTAACGATACACCCAACCATATTCTTATCCAAACAAAAGTTATCGGAAGTAAATTGTCAGTCGAGATCTACGGTTCAAACGACGGACGAATAGTAGAAGTGGAAAGACCAATCCAATATGATATTAAACCTAGCGGAGCGATGAAGGCATATTTTACAAGAAAAATCACCCTGAAGGACGGGACGGTCAAAGAAGAAAAATTTAATTCCAGCTATAAAGCACATCCTCCCTCACCTCTTGAAAAAAATCCGTTAGAGTAGGGCGACTTACTTCTTTATTATAGTACTAGGAGCTCCTAAAGCTAGCATGCCCCGCACAAGTGGTGCCGCTGGTCGGACTCGAACCGACAAGGGATTTCTCCCACTAGCTCCTAAGGCTAGCGCGGTTTCCAATTTCGCCACAGCGGCACCATCTATGCGGGGTAAATCTGCCAACTTGTCCCATCGCTCAACAATCAATTTACCCTCTTATGCCCCAAGCATTTGATTGTTGTAGTACGGGGTTTCACCACCCCAACATATCTTAAGATTATCTCAGAATATTATACCCTAAATTTAAACAAAAATCACCCTGAGTTTATCGAAGGGTGATTTTTGTTTAACCAGTACTGATTAATGGCTAAATATTAAAGAATGTATTCCAGTCAACTACCGTGGCTAAGGTCTGAAGTATTAAACCGACTGCCAAGACAACCAACGCTCCGATAATACCATTAATAATTCTTGATCTAGCTGCTGTTGCCCTTGAAGCATCATCTCCCGCTGTCATATAGGATATACCTCCCCAAACGATGAATATAACGGCGATAACCATACTAATTATTATCAAAAATTTGGCAATACTCGTAATAACATCCTGAATTTTTGTTAAAGTTACAGGTTCACCTGTATAGGGTGATGTCGGAAGTGGTAAAGGTGATAAAGTCTGTGCTAAAACTAAAACCGGCATCAATGCTATTGCTGTCATAACTCCTATTTTCGCTACATTTTTAATTTTGTTCATATCTACACCTCCATTCGCGATAATTATCCGCAAGTAAGTCGAGCTTTAATCGACGAAACGAGCGGTAATAATTATCAGCGCCTCGCCAAAGCCCGAAGGGCGAAGGTGGGCTACTATATTTTCTATCATAAACTACCCCCTAATTATACCGGAAATGATAAGCCAATAATCAACACCCCGCCTTCTGTGCCCATTGCCACACAAACCATTGTGCAACTACGAGCTTAGAAGGCGGGGTGTTGTAATATATTTGTCCAGATCTAGACAACTAACCTAAACAAATGAGACGAGCCTAGATATTAAAGAATATTTCCCAGTTGACTACCGTGGCTAAGGTCTGAAGTATTAAACCAACTGCCAAGACAACCAACGCTCCGATAATACCATTGACAATTCTCGATTTGGCTGCTGTTGCTTTTGCGGCATCGTCACCAGCCATCATGTACATCATACCGCCCCATACTATGAATATAACGGCGATAATCATACTGATTAGTATCAAAAACTTTGCAACACTAGTAATAACATCCTGAATTTTTGACAAAGTTACAGGTTCACCTGTATAGGGTGATGTCGGAAGTGGTAAAGGTGATAAAGCCTGTGCTAAAACTAAAACCGGCATCAATGCTATTGCTGTCATAACTCCTATTTTCGCTACATTTTTAATTTTGTTCATTCACGCACCTCCCTTCGCGATAATTATCTGTAAGCTGACCAAGCACGCTTGGTCGGGCAAACAGCTATAATTATCAGTGCCTCGCCGAAGCCCAAGAGGGCGAAGGCGGGCACTCATTTACTATAAATAACCTATCCTATCATTATATCAAATCTGCAATATTAAATATCAACAACTAAGCTTTTATCTCAGACTCTACATGCACAGCGAATACGAGCACAGTGGCTCACCAGGCCCTCCGCATATCATGTCATTCGGACAGTCGCCGTTAGAGCTACATGACTGACCAACTCTAACACCACCCTGGCACGTAGCACCTCCACTACTCCCCCCGTCGAAAAAAACCGATGGATCGGCAGTAAAATCTCTTACCGTATTAATTATCGTTCCTGCTCCAAATAAAATCAGAGCACCAATCAAACCAGCGATAAGTATATCTTTTGCCGTTTTTACTTTTTGAGGACTAGAGCCGGCAAGAAGATATATTATACCACTTGCAACGATAGTAATGCCGGCTAGAATATAGCCTAAGTTGTACAAAAAATCCGCTATGCCTTCTGAGAAAGTTAGTATACCCGTAAGATCGATGGGTCTACCTGTAGGTATCGGGGGTACAGCCAGAGCAATTCCACCTAATAATACGCCAGATAACACGACGGTTGTAGTAGAATATATTTTTTTCATTTTTTATAAGCCTTACCGCTCAAATAAATACAAATTTAAACTATAGAATACCGTCACTAACAATATGACTAGTCGAAGAAACTAGAAGGATCATCGGCAAAATTTTGCAAAGTATTAATAATAGTTCCTACGCCAAATATAACAATTGCTCCAACACACCCCCATTTCAATATCGCCTTTGCCTTGTTAACCCTTGTTGCATCTGACCCTGCAGCCATATACACAATACCGGCCCAGACTATAACGATTCCCATGATTATACCTGCTAGAATAAATAGAAATTCAGCAATTCCACCAGCAAGATCGGTAATATCGCTTCCCTCTAATCCCGGACTATTCCACGGAAACAAACCCTGGGCTAGAACATTCCCAGCTAGAGCAAACAAGCCAATAAAAGACGGTGCCGAGAGCTTATACAAGTATTTTTTCATGTAGTTCTTTTTGTAACGATTCTACTCCTATCACTTTAATTAAAGAGGTATAAATAGAATGGTCACTATTGGTATTTATCCTTTAATACTAATACAAAACACGAGATAGAACAACAATCAACATTGATTTTATGCACAGTTGCCATAGGCCCAGTAAAAGCCTTAGGGCAAGGTTCTAAAATATAAAAGCTTACCCTTTAGCCCCGCCTCGCCAAGAGAATCCTCTGATCTCAATCTGTAATAATAGCCTGTATCCGAATTCAGCCCAACAACATCGACTAAATGGTTTTGCGTAGAACTTGAATCAGAAAAGACTAACCCACGCCAGCAATAGAACCGTGAACCGCAAAGTTTAACTTCGCTATCTGACGGATAATTCGTTTCCCAGATTATAGTCGCCGTTGTTGAAGTAATATTTGTAACGCGATAATTAAAGATTTGTAGTCCGGCCAGAGTTGTAAAGGACAACATATCAGAAGTTGTTTTATACTTTAATTGATCTCTCGATCTTACTTTAATATCATATATAGCTCCACTATTAAGACCCAATAAAGTCATACTATGGCTCAAGGTCAGTGTTGGGTCTCTATAGAAAAAGAATAGGCAAAAACGTCTGGCGAAGCACCGGCCGACATTGCTATCCGATAATTTGTCGGTATCCCAGGTTACAATAGCCGAATTTCTGGTTACATTCGTCACCTGAATATTAGAGATTACCGGGGGAGCTATAGGAGGCAGAGTCGGAGTTGGGGTAGGAGTCGCAACTGCCCTCGTTCTAAACACATAATAACCGTCTGATTTTGCAGTTCCTGCCCCATTTACTGATTTAACCCAGAAAAAATATCCTTTATTGGATGTCAGACCCGTAAGTTGTACCGAATGTTGAGTTCTAAGTGCCGTATCTAGGGTTGAGAAAACCCTGCAATGGAAGACTCCTGTGCAATACTCAACCTGACTATCTGCGGGTACACTAGTATCCCAAGTAATCGTAGCCCTGTCAGTTCCGATATTAATCGCCCTAACATTCAAAATAGTAAAATCAGATAAAGTCGGCGATACAGAAAAATCAACCGCATTCGAGATGTCGGGTACCTGAATCGGCCTGCTGGTATTAATAGTTACTATCTGATTGGTCCCAACTCTTATTTTATATACTCTTGACTGAAGATTCATCGGCACCTTTACGGTCATATCGGATATGAACTGCTTAATGCCCGTTACCCCGGTATCTACATCATAAGTTGATACAACTGTACCAGTTGCAGTTCCGGCACTTGTCCCGTCAGAATTAAAAAAATGTACTGTTGTATGAAGATTGAGACCGCTAATAGCAATATTGGTTCCTCCGGGACCACTTCCGGGAGTTATGGAAGATATATAGCGGCAATAAAAAGCAGATGCATCGGGATCGGATTGAGCGCTGGGTGCCTGCAAAACTGTAAATGGTATCGCATTAGAATAATTACTCACCTCCCCCACTCTGATGGTATATTTACCCGGACACAATTCTGCCGGAACGGTTGCAGTTACCCTTGTATCAGATACTTCATTACCGCTCACCGTAGTTCTTCTTACATCTGAATCATAAAATTGAACATTACAGGCGCGGGTAGAAGTCGGAGCGCACTGAAATAAGTTTTGTCCATTTATCGTTACTGGCGTTGTCGAACTCCCGCTTTCAGGCGAAACCGAGAATAATGTAACATTCGTTTGAGCATTTATTGATGTAATAAAAAAATATACACCAAGAAACATCAACGAAACGAGTATTATTTTATGTCTTTTCATCCCTTTCATGATATGTCGATAGATTTATTATCTAAATATAAAATTAAACAAAAACTTTTGTAAGTTTATCCGCACGAAAGCGTCTGGAAGAAACTGTATTCCACCCCTATAATCACCGCTACTGAATAAATAATAGTAAACACTCCGAATATAACCATAGCACCCACTACTCCCCAGGTTAAAGTTTTCTTGGCATCGGTCATCTTCTGTGTATTCCCTCTGCTCAAAAAATACATTATCCCCGCAATGACTATCATGATTCCCACCAATATCATTCCAAATCTGATAGACCAACAGGCAATACCCTGTAGTATATTGAATAAAAATTGAACCGTTACTCTGCCTCCGGGACCTTCGTTAAGATTACCGGAGAATATATTAGCTGATGCAGAAATGTTCCAAAGAAAAAACATGATACTTGGCGCAAAAAACATTAGCAGTTTTAATCTCTTATTCATCATGATATTGAATGATTCCACACTACGGAGTAGCACCCAGTTCAATAATACTGTTTATCAAATCGACGAATCCTTTTCCGATAAGAATAACCGCCAAACCTATCACGGCATACAAAAGAATCTTCTTTGCAGTCTGAATCTTGTTAGGTTCTCCCCTGCTGATAAGAAACATAATACCTGCCAAAATTATCATGATTACAACTATGGGTAGCGAGATAAAGTATAAAAATCGCAAGACAGTATTAAACAAACTTCCGGAATCCGCCTGTCTCGGAAACCAATTGGGAAGCTTAAAGATAAACGGATCGGCCTGTGGCCTAGGCGGAACAGGTGTTGGGGTTGGCGTTGGAACAGGAGTTGGTGTAGGTATAGGAGTTGGAACAGGTGTCGGAGTTGGTGTTGGAACAGGAGTTGGAA